>OGWN01000019.1_pt1 | contig 24849 bp, 41 predicted proteins | sample 1575921 | NCBI WGS metagenome assembly OGWN01 (sample SAMN07581531, study PRJEB24739) | freshwater metagenome
GTTTCCCAGTCACGATAGAGAGCCGCCCGAAATAGTCTTAACATTGCCACGTTCCTTCAGACGCATCAGAAGGGCATTGTTGTTAGTCAGGTTATCTTGAGCAGCACGAGTACGGCTCTCAATAGTGGTAGCGATAATGTCGCTAATTGCGGAGTTCGCAAATGCCATGATTGGCTCCTTTCAGTTTAATTACAATCCGAGTGCCGCCATTGCGTTACGCACAGCTTCTTCCGTTGTTCGGGCTTCAGATGGTTTCATTCCACCAACCGGAGAGCCTTTTACTTGTACGGCAGCAGCTTTCGCAGCCTTGGCAGCGTTATTGGCGCGTTGAACGGGATTTACTTGCACGTTAGTTTGGGTTGTACGAGCAAATACATCATCATTCAAACGTACTGCTTTAGAGTATGCGTCGTTTAAGTCACTTGCCAGCCCTTTGTCTAAAAGGTCAGCCATAGTTTCCCGAACTTCGTCGAAATACTCATGCGTTTGCGCGAATTGCTCGATTGTCTGACCGAGTTGCGCTTCTTCCGCAATCTGTCGAGATTGCATTATTTGAGCCAGCTGGGCTTGTTGGGCCTGTAACTGTTGCTCTAGTTGATATTTATACGGGTCAAATGGTGTGTTTGTCAAGCTATTTACATCAATTCCGTAATCATGCGCCAATTTCATAAACATTTGCGTTTTAGTCTGTTGGTCAGAGGTACGCAAAATCTTTTCGGCGTTGATTAAAGTAGAAATAGCAGTTTCCGGTGCAACACCCACTTGATTGAGGTATTCCATGTGCGGAGCAAGTGCTTTATTCAGCGTCCGGCCCTGATAAGCATCTTGTTTGTATTGCTCTATGCCTTTGTGGAATTGTTCTTCACGTTCTTGAATAAGTCGTTGGGTTTCAGCCGGAAGCTGAGATAACACCGATTGCGCTTCCCGCTTCCAAGAAGCCCACGGATTACGAGCCGGTTTAACGTCCTCAGTAGGTTCTGCCGTGTTTTCCGATTCGGATACTTTTTCATCGCTTGATTCGTTTTTCTTAAAACGTCCATTTTCATCGCGTTTATCCTTTTTAACAGATTTTTCGGCATTATCGGCTTCAGCAGATTCTTTGGCCTCATGCTTATCCATTTCGGCAGCGATTACAGAGCGAATATCGTCTTTCTCGTAGCCATGCTCATCGACTGACGATTCAACGGCTACTTCTTCGTTTTCGTCAATCTGGGTTTCCAGATTTTCTTCAGACATTTGTTTCTCCATTAGGAATATGAATCAAGACGGGCAGCGATTTCTCGCCGTAATGCTTCTTTATTGCTTTTATTTTCTATCCACGATGTTTTGCGGGGTTCCATGCTCTCGTTGCCTACTTCTACACAACCATGAGCCTTCAAATGCTCACGATGTTTGGAGCGTGACGAAATAACCGAGCCATCTACCATTGAGATGTACGGGGTTATGTCACTAATAACTTTGGCGGCGGCGGGAGGAACTCGCAGCGATTCTAGCTTGCGTTCCCATGTTTCTAGGGCTTCTTGTTCACCAAGCGTAGGAGTCCAAAACTCTAGGTATTTCTCTTTGTCTGTTTTAACTTCTTTTTCACTTATCACTTTCCCGCATTGGTCACAAAGCGTTCTTTCGATAGTCATTTAGTTCCTCACAAGAGCATTAACAAAGCAGTTTCGTCGTCTAATTCCGCTTCATATTCGGCGGCTTTGATCTTGGCTTGCAATAATAGCGCGTTTACTTGCGCCAGCGCAATTTGGTATTCAGTATCATCAAATTGTGTAATTTGCTTGATTTGCGGCAATACTTCTTCTTTTGCTTTTTCTACAGCTTCAGCAACATAAGTGCCATCTAGCTTATCAAACTCTCGTTTGACTATTTCTGCAATATCATCGTGTTCGCTTTTCTTAATTACTGTTTTAACCCGTTTGGGAGGCAATCCACCCTTGGTTACAACTTCGTAAACAACAGGTGTGTAATTAAGTTCAGCGTCAGAACCCGTTATTACATAGGTTCCTTTTGCGCCAGTCATAACATGACCAAACTGGAATGTCGCTGTTTTTCCGGTTATTGCGTAGCTACCAGCCGAACCATTTATTACTCTAGTTCTGGCAAATGTCGCAGAACCGCCCGTAATCGTATAGCTACCCGCATCAGCAGATAAGCTATATGACTGCGCTGCTTCTAACTCAGAAAACGCAGTAGTCGAAAACGGGTTAAATCCGTACATTACTCAACCTTTTCAGCACCAGGGGCAACGGGCCATACGATATTATACGGGTCAGATTGGCTTGTTACATCACGAAGTTGTTGACGATATAAAACCCACGCCTCTTTAGTCGGCGTGTCAAGCGGTACGTCTGGAAGCTGCGTCCAGTCGCAGGATTGCAGCAGCGTGTCGCGCTGCGCCCGAACCTTTGACCATTGGCTTTGTGTGTTGGCCTCGATTTCTTCGGGAGTAAGCGGCTCAACATCAATCGTGTAAACCGTGTTGCCCTCGATGTATGGCACGACTGAGGCCAACTTCTCTGTAAGCTGATTGTAAGCCTTCCACACCGTTACCGTCATACAGCTATTGGCTTCCAGAAACTCAGCATCAGGGCCACTAGCAGGAAAGCTAGTATTCGGGAACATATCACGGTAATCGCTGACGTTGATTACCTGACCATCTTCTACTTTTGCGATTAGCATAATAGTCCTTTAGACATTAGGGAAAGCCTGAGTAGGCGGTGTGAAGTTAGAGGTGTACAAGGCTTGGCCTTTGGTGATGCGAAGGTCATCTATGTAGCCGTTGAAGTAGCTGCTCTTGTAACCAACTGTAATTGGCGTGGTTAAATCTCTTGTCCAAGTATCAGTAGTCGATGTAGCGGCAGCCACGCCATCAACATACATTTTGGTAGTTCCTGAACTTCTAACGATTGCCAAATGATGCCATGTAGATGCTGAAACGCCTGTTGTCAATGGCGCTGCTGTAATAGAACCTGCTTGGTAGTAAACACGACCACCAGAAGCACCATCCCCACCCACGTGAAAGTTAGCTCCTTGAGCAATAAAACTTCCAACCTGCCATGAGTTTACATAAAACCAAAACTCCAGCGTGAAATTACCAGAACTTAAATCTAGCGGTGGTATGCACTGCATACGCAAATAATCACCGTTTGCTGACAAATTAAAACTCATTGACCCCGTACCATACTTCTTCACACTCGTACTAATCTGAGCATTACCAACAGTTTCAATATCGTTCTTACCAGCATTGTCGATAATGCCAGCGTTGGTGCAGTTGAGGAGTAGCTGGGTGTTGGTTACGGCTGTTAGGGGTGCTGTAGGTGGGGTAAAGTTGGCTGTGTAGACTGCGCTAGTCACTAAACGTACATTTGACGCATAACCCAAAAAGTCAGAATAATATGCAGATACATCAGCTTTTCCAACTTGAATCGTACTTGTTGTTGCAATAGACCCACCATTTGTATTAGTTGTAAGTGTTTGAGAAATACCATTGACATACATAGAAAAAACACCACCGCTACGGACGATAGCGATATGATTCCAAGTATTTAACGCAATCGTGGGGTCGCATAAAACATTTATAGAATTATCTGTTTTGTATATCTGTAAGCCGTTTGTGCCATTTTTTGCAGATGTAATAAGAGTTGTTCCGATGTTTATAAGATTTCTAGTAGTTGTATCTGAACGATACTGAAACCACTCAATAGTAAAATCACTTGTTCCAAGAGTTAAAGAACTTACACCGGCCTCAAGATAATCCCCACTACCATCAAAGTACGCACTACCGCCATTAGTGCTTGCAGAGTAAGCAGCAGAGGGAGCAAATGGAGACCAAGCGGTTGCGCTTATTGATGATAAACCCGCCCCCGTAAGTGTCAATCCGTAGTTATTACTAGAGTTATCAACAAAACGATTGCTCTGGCAAATAAGAAGCTGTGTTCCAGAAATTGCAGTCAAGCCGTTTGTAGGTGGCGTGAAGGCGCTGGAATAAACAGCCGTGTTTGTCACCCTGACATTAGACAAGTAGCCTAATACGTTATATCCAGTACCGCCAAAACCACCTACTCGTCTAACACCAGCGGTATATGAAGATGTGCCGGATGCTACCGAAACACCATCGACATATGCTGTCACAGTTGTTCCTGAACGAACAATAGCGTAATGATGCCAAGTATTAGCGGATAGTGCCGTACCAATGTTGTTAATTACCCACCCACCTAAATAAACGATTACTGCACCTGTGTTGCTGTAACCAATCTGTACGTTCGCCGTTGCGTCATTCCAAACAACTGAATAGTTTGTATCGTTTGCTGTGCGATATACCCACGCTTCTAATGTAAAGTTACCAGATAAGGATATTAGTGATGACGTTACAAAATAAGCATCAGAAGCACCAAAGTAATTGCTCCAATACCCCGCAGCCAAACTAAACGGACTAAACGTACCCTGTGCTACGTTGCCTGTGCGGGTGATGGTGAAATTATTAGTAGAGCTGTCAAGGAAAGTGTTGTTCTGAGCACCATTAGTGCCATCACCATGAAGCAGCAGAGCAACCTTTTGAAACGGAGGGTCAGTTGCCGGTGGGTAAGAAACTACCTGATTAACGCCTAAATCTGCACTAAACATTGCAGTCCTTACAGATAAAGTTGACCAATAGTGCGTCCATACCAATATGTTCCGTCAGCAGTAAACGCAAACACATCGGCTTTTGATGCGGTGGCGGTCAATGTTGGGGCGGTGCTAGAGGGCCATTTTACGGCAGCTGGCCAGGTTACCGTTCTGCTACCTGTGCCATCTTGCTTCTGAATCAATAAAAACGATTTCCCAGCCGTTGCGGTTGGGAATGTATAGGTACAGGTTCCGGTCAAAGTAAGGTTTTGAATCGAACCATTTGCCAAGTCAATCGTATAAGCAGTCGAGGTGTTAGCCGTACCAACTTCTTCTGTGTAACCATTGGTAAACGTACCGGCTTCAATGGTTTTATTGGTCATTGTTACAGAATTATCTGTGCTAACCGCTTTTCCTGCGGGGTAGTCACAGAAAATAGTTTTAGTTCCAGCCGAGAAAGAAACCTTTGAGCCTGTGCTAGAAGCCAAAACTGTAGTCCGAGCAAGCGTTGGGCCGGTGGTTGAGTAAGTACCAACGCCAACTTCCCATTCCGTACCATTTACAGCACAGTAATAAGTTGTATTTGTGTTTCCAATAGTTGAAAACGCTTGAAACCCAGATACGGCACCAGCCAGCACAAAGTCAGTTGTGCCGGTTGTGGTGCTGGTTTCTTTTACTCGGTCAATGACGGTCAATGCCATGATTAAGCCACCGTAAATACGCCGTTAGTTCCATCGAGAACAACTGAGAACGACTCACCATCAGCTAGAGTGACAGCAGAACCGTAATCCCAATAACCAACCAGATTGTTAGTCGTCGAATCGTACAGAATTGCATAACGGAATGGGCCAATCGAACCGCCTGTGGCCGTCCATGTTGACGGAGATGTTAGCACCAATTTATAAGTCCCGCTTGTTTGAGCAGAACTAGAAGTTGAAGCGGTATTACCACCAGCCGTGTATCCATTGCCAGCAGAGATTTCCGTTGCGGTAGCCAAAGTGTCATCCGTGGCAACTACAGGTGCTCGGTTGCTCAATGCAACCTTCCATGTGTCAGAGCCAGCGTTAATGCCTTCTACAAGCGCTTCTACGCCTTTGTAATACTTGTTAAATGTTGCCATTACTGAACCCCCACAATTTTACCGTTAGCATCGCGTACAACAGACTTAGGCTTGGTGATTTGTTGAATCAATCCGGCAAGCGCAGCGGTTTGTTGGTCATTAGATTCTTTCATCATTTGGGCAAACTGGGCAAGAATAGTAGCAGTTTGTTGATTGCTGTTATCCAAGGCCGCTTGAACCAAAGCAGATGGTTGTTGCGAACCGTCTAAATCATATTCAACTGCATCGCCACTCTTTTCCATTGCTTTAATCTTAAGCGCGTTTTCTGCTTTGATGCGCTCAATTTCTAGCTTTGTTTGCGAGTCTAGAATGGCTTTCTGTTGTTCCAGAGCCAGTTCTTCTTTGGTCATTTCTGCCTCCTGTTGTGCTTTTAGCATTTCAGCTTGGGCCTTCTGTTGCTCAAGCTGCATTTCTGCTTGCAACTTCTGTTGCTCTGCTTGCATCTTTAACTGCTCTGGGTCTGGCTGAGGATTGGCTTGGGCTTGTTGCGTTTTTGCAACAGCTTGCTGCTGGAAGGTTTCAAACGTACCTTCAAGTTCTCGACCAACCTTAAATCCACGAATACCAAACAGCATCATTTGGGTCACTAGCGGTAGGATTTCCGGTGCTACTTGAGCAGCTTGTACGGCTTTTTCAAGGAATGACGACGAAGCAGATAGGAACTCAACGCGGTCAGCCTTTTCCTTTTGCTGGTCAATCTCAACCATCGAATCGGTTTCAATGTCGATGTTGTAGTTGCGGATTGGCTCGTTCTTGAGCAGTTGAATAGCAGCGGCAACCAGTTCCGGGTTTTGACCATCTGGCGTGTTAGCAATACCCGATACTTGCAGAATAATGTCCGGCTGATAACGCGAGCAGATGATTTCGGCTTTCATCCGCAGAACATCACGGGCAAAGCGAGCAACATCATCCTTCATGTCATTTAGACGAATAGAAGCAAACTGCGCTTTTATACCCTGGGCCGTGGCGGTTTCATTAGCAACAGAAGCACCGCGCAAAATATCAGATAGACCTGTTGTTTCATAAATCACCTGCTTACAGGATTCACGGGCAGCATACAGTTGTTGCAACGTAGCAATGATGTCAGCCAGCGGTACAAGTTGAATGGCCTGACCCAGACCGCCCTTTTCCATAAACGCTGGCCAGTTTTCCACCGGAATCAGCACAGCATCTTGGCCTTCCTTCATCAGTCTGGCAAGGCTTGGCTCATCGGCAGCATACACACCCATGACCTTTAATGCTTTAGTCAGATGGGCGATACGGCCACTAATCTCGTCAATTTCGTCTGCTTGGTCTTGATACAGCTTGAAATCTGCAACAGGAATCAGCGAGTCAGTTGTAATGGTCGAAAATAGCGGTTTGGGGCAAGGGAAGAAACATTCCAGTTCCAGCGGGTCATCCCGTTCATCCAACAGTTCGTCAAAGCCGTCAGCAATCCAGTAAACCTTTTTGCTTGCTTTGCACCAGATTTCCCATACGACAGCCTTTTTATCGTCTGCGACCACATTCTGGTTGTTGTCATCATTCTGCGGGTCTTTTTCGCGTGAATAGGTGAGTGATACGCCTTCAAAGATGTCACCGAATCGCTCAAGCCCCTCGTCTTTCGACATATACACACGGCGAGCAACCCAAGTTACTTCTTCCCAAGTACGCGCCGGAAGATGCGCGAAATCTTCCCAGAAAACGTAGTCAACTGGGGTTCTTTCATCGGCCACGACCTCAAATGGTTCAACCTCACCTGCCATTCCATAGGCTTCACCTTCACCAGCGGGGCTACCTTCATCTTCAATATCATCCGTTACTTGTGGTTCTTCTTGGGTTTCAATCTTCGGTTCATAACGAACCCACGCCACACCGCGTCCAGGCAGTAGGCGGTCATCTACCGTGTTAGACAGGGCAGAGTGGAAGTCCGAGTATTGACGCAGTTCGTAATCAATCGTGCGTTCCAGAATCATCGAGGCCACTCGACCCACATCGTTCTGGTCTTTGAAGCGACGAGATACTTCTACATTCGGGGCGCGGGAATAAACCGCTGGCTTCAGAGTCTTGATGTTTGACCACAGAATGTTAAACCGAACGTCAATGTTGGTCGCATCCTTACGCTCATCACGATAGCGTTTGATGATTTTGCGACCCGATTCGGCCCACTTCTTGTAATCTTCTTTGTAGCGGTGAATTTCATCCCGCCAATAAAATGCGTCATAAGCCATAAAGCGTCCTTTAGTTGGCTGTTGTTTCATCAATCATACATGATTCTATCCGGTTTTTGGCTACGTGGAAGTATGTTTCGTCCTTTTCCATGCCGATGAAGTTTCTACCGGTATTTAGACAGGCCACACCGGTTGTGCCAGACCCAATGCAATTATCAAGCACGGTTTCGCCTTCGTTGGTGTATGTTCTGATTAGATATTCCATCAAAGCAACTGGTTTTTGTGTTGGGTGTATTGGCCTATGTTCTTTCTTAAAATAAACGATTGATTTCGGCAATAGTTTATCTGGCTCGTAATTTTCGCCTTTTTTTGCGTATTCTGGAGCAGAATTGTTTACTTCGATTCCGCTTTTTGTTGCGCTTGATTTGTATAAATGCCGCTTTTCAATGCCTTTGGGGTTGTCTATTTTTTGAGGGTTATATGTTGGTTGTTTGTTATAAAAAACACAGATGTTTTCATGTTTTTTAAGCGGTTGTTTGTTTCCAAATACAAAATTTGGAGCTCTATTGCTTTCCCATATCCATTCATACTTGAACATTTTAACATTTGAACAAATCAAAAAACTGGTAAAAGGTTGGCTTGCAGTCAACACCACAGCACCATTAGATTTAATGATTCGTTTGTATTGTTCCCACAATGGCTCAAAAGGTATAACGCTATCCCACTTGCAAGCCGTGGTTCCATACGGTAAATCGCATAGAATCATGTCTATGCTGCCATCCGGTATATCTTTCATTAGTTCTAGGCAATCGCCTTGCAGCAATTTAATCGTCATATCCTATTCCGTTTCGGTTTACTACTTTCTTCCCACAAAGCGTTAAGACTTAAATCATTCCAGAATTTCGGCTTCGGCGGTTCTTGTTTAGCAGCTTCTTCACGCCAAGCAATAGCCATGTAGCGCACAGAGTCAGCCCCGTGAGAAGTCCAATCGTGACGAGGGCGGTCACGGTAGCGTTTTTTGTCATCATCCCATTCCCGTTGATATTGTCTAAGCGATTCCAGTAATTGATGCTCGGAGCATTTTACGTTGTCAAACCAGAGTTTCGGGAATAAAGCGCGGACGGCTTGAATACCGTCTTGGAGAGATAAGTCCGGTACGATTCTGATATTTCCAACTCCGAGTGCTTTTTGCGCCATCTCTTGAATGGATTTACCACCGGAGGCCAGCGTTTTAGCCTTTGCGTCATGGGGTAAATAGTGTTTGCCATAGTTGTAGCCCTTCCCAATCACAATGTTTAGGTAATCATCCATAGACAGGCCAGAACCAGCATAGTGGTCAATAATGCGTACTTCATTACGCAAAATCTGGAAAAACACGATGGATGTGTCATCGGTGTAGCCCAAATCCCATGCCGTGTAAACCTTATGTTCTCGGTCATACGGAACTTTGGTAATTCGCCCCTCGTCCTGGGCTTCCCGCATTTCCCTGCCGTAGTACGCCCCGAGAATGGCGGCTTCAAAGCTACACTCAAACTCTTGCAGGTATTGATCTTCGCTCATCATCGACTTGGCATCAGCAAGTTCTGAGTCGGGCAAAAGACCAGTCTGACTAGCCCGTAGCGTGGTAACGTGCCAGTTTGGGTCTTGTCCGGCAAAGTTGTAGATTTCCCAAAACGAGTTCTTACCCTTTGGCGTACCGATAAACGTAGCCCAGCCTTGGCGGTCGGCAAGCAAAGGCCGGATAACCTCACCCCACACACGAGGCTTCATGTCGGCGTATTCGTCTAAAACAATCCCGTCAAGATACATACCACGGAGAGCGTCAGCATTATCAGCACCAAATAAACGAATACGGCTTCCATTGTGTAACTCCACCCAAAGTTCGGATGCGTTCATTCTATTACGGCATGGGTCAGAGTATTTCAAAAGATACAGCCAAGCCACAGATTTAGCTTGAGATAAGTACGGGCAGATATAGGCATATTGCCCATTTTCTTTGTTTTCTACTAAAGCCCTACGGATTATGTCGTTGATGCAAGCAACGGTTTTGCCGCAACGTCTATGCGCTACAGCTACAGCCCACCGTTCTTTGCGAAAATGAAACGGCTTAAATACTTCTCGTGGCTTGTATGGAATAACGTAACGATTTACTCCATCCATGAGTAAATGTTGTGTTCGTGTTTAATTTCGCCAGTAATGTCCTGACGCGCCAGCTTGGGGATGTGATACTCAATCGCCCTCAGAAAGAGGTCTAGCTTCTTTTCGGGGCTATCAATGGCGTTTAACCAATCTCCCATGTTTTCTACGTTGGCAGACGCAAACGCAGCTATAGCGGCTCTTACGTCAGCCGTAGCCTTATTTGGGGAGCCTTTTGGTCGCCCTGGACTTTTATTATTTTGTAATTGTTTATTGTCGCTCATGCTTCATTCCTCTTGGGGTTGCCCGTTAAGAAGTCAGTATGTTATCAGATTACAGGGCCATTGTAGCCTGTTCTGGTTTGGTTACTGGTTGGATAAACATATCGGTTTGTAGCTGTGCTTTTTCAATCCGTTCGCAAGCGATGTCAAAATACTGTTTTTCCCGTTCTATGCCGATGAAGTGCCTACCCATCTGTACCGCAGCAACCCCTGTTGTTCCGCTTCCCATAAATGGGTAAAGAATAATTTGTGGGTCTAGTTTGCATTGGTCTATGCACCATTTCATCAAAGCCAAAGGCTTTTGTGTTGGATGAACCCTGTCTTTTTCTTTTGCGTGCAACCCACTTCCGTTGTAAGTAAATTGTTTTACGGAGTCACCAGCGATAGAAGTCCACGCCATTTCACCGTCTGAATATGATGGCATTGTTTGAACTTTATCCCAAAATAGCCATTTACCCGACACAAAAAGGTAATCCGTAAAATAATTTCCGCCCCAAATTATGTGCTCGCTTCCCATAGATAAAAACATATCAAATACGCTTTTTGATGGTCGTTGACTATCCCATTCTCCTTTTTCGTATTTTCTAAGGTGCGTATTTCTGTTTCCTGTTAATCCGCTTCCGCCAACCCCCATGCCTGAACCACGTTTTATCCCATAAGGCGGGTCGGTAATAACCGCATCAACTTTATTTAGCGTTGGCAGGATTTCAGCGCAATCGCCTAAATACAATGTTGCGTTTCCAATTATTTCTTTTCGCACTTTAATTCCTTTAATTTATCTTTGTAATTTTGCTTCAGTTTTTTTAGTTCGTCAATAGTCCACTTTTTAGGCTCATTGTCAGCTTCCAACGCTTCCACCCGTTCTATTCCTATCCGTTTGACGAGTCCAATTCGATAATCAACCGCCCTTCCTGCGCCGTATCGATTGCATACTTTCCTTTGCCCATGCGCGTTATCCTCATTGAATCGAAGGTGTGGAGCTGATCCAGTTGATCGATAATGTCCGCAATCATAGCCACCGCCAATCGACCCTTGTACCAAGGGCTGTCCGCAACAGATACACGGCTGGTTCTTATCTCTTTCCCTGATATATGCGTTAAAAGCAATTTGGGCATCAACTATCCATTCTCTACGGGATTTGAGTGCTTCTTTCTTTTCCCGATACTCCTTGCGGTCACGCTTTTCCTTTTCCTTGGCAGTAAAGGCAGAAGCGCATTGCCAGGAGCAAACGACTTGGGTGCTTGCTCGTGGCTCAAATGTTGCGCCGCAAGATTTACAGCGTTTTGGCTTCATATCTTTTGTTGGCTTCAAGAGTTCTAAATACTTCAATTTTGGCCTGTGCCGCAATTAGCTTCCAGCGTAGGTTTTCTTCTTGTTCAATCGCTTCTTTTATACCCTCAAGAAGCAGCGTGTAATCGGGGTGGGCATAGGCGTATCGCTCCTGGGCATTTACTGGTTCGCCTATGTGTTGGCTCATTAACGTAGCTTTAAGGGCCTTCCTGTATTCCTCAAGATACACTCGGTTAGCCTTGGCCTGAGCGTATTGCTTTGCATGATCTCTTATGTAATCAAGGCATTTGTAAATGTTAATTTCTTCCATTTTCTTAGTTCCAATTATCTTTGTTTTCGGTTATCCAGCTTGCCCAATCCGAGTCTGTCCAGCGCGGCAATTCGTAATCTACCGGCTGATTCGCTTCCTCGGTGTTTTTCGACTTGAAGAAGGTAGCTTTTAACAGCATCACCACCGCGCTCCCGATACATACGCACAATGCTATCAATCTCGCATTGGTGTCGATATGCTTCTGAATTTTTGTATGCCAGGTCTGCATCTTTTTCCTCAGGCGTTTCTGCTAACAACAAGTCGAGCGTTAAGCTGTCGTTTGATTTCATCCAGGCGCTCCTTGTTCCGCTTTATGTCCTCCGGCGTTAGATTATGCACTAACATCAGCGGTTCTTTGCGGGGTGCGCGGCGGCACATTTCTACAAATTGCGGCAAAGTAGGTGGTGTATCAGGCAATCGGTCAAGCACAAAAGCTATGCACTCTGGATACTGTTCAAATCCAGCCAGCTTCTCAGCCCAAGTGCGCTGGGCGTTGTAAAGACCGGCATCCTGTCCGTTATCCAAAGTATCCCCGCTTTTCCACATATTCAGAAAGCGGGTTCCGTAATGACCTTGCATGGTGGCAAAGATTTTACTTATCCACGCTTGCGGTAATGGCGATTGGTGTTGGCTCATTTTGGCCTCCTAACATTCCAAGTTGAGTAAAGAAACCAGGCTTTACGTCTTTAGCGCCAGTTTTTCGTACATCTCCCTGCTTTGGCGCAAACACTCCACGCCAGTTGTTGCACATCGTTTTGTTGAGCAAAGCAATCGGGCAATAACCTTCTGCATCAGCTTTACGAAGAACGGCTAGGTTCTTCTTTGCGCTTAACGCAGATAGCGGTTGCTTGATCGCTTTTCTGTGCTCAATGAAATCATCCCAAGCCTTCATCATTTCATCCCCACCAAACTCAGGAATCGGCATCGGTTCCTGTTGTCTTTTGGTATTGTCTTTTGGTTTGTCTATTGTGGTGCCCGATTTGGTGATACGTTTTGAACCATTTTGGTGATACCCTGTCACCGATTTGGTGATAGGTTCAACTATAACCGTTTTTGTGATAGGTGTCACCGTTTTGGTGATAGTTTGTTCTTTCCATTCCTTGTATCGTTTGTTCAACGAAATGAGATTGGCAAACCGACCTTCTCCCACAAAAAGCACATTCATCTCTCGAAGTTCAATGATTGCTTTGCTGGCGTGTTGTCGAGCCATTCCGGTTATGTCACGAAACTGCGACAAACCTATCTCGTCCTGTTTTTTGTTGAATCCATACGTTTTGCGTATAACGGCCATCACAATTGTTAGCTGGCGGCCAGTAAAGCCGAAGCTAAGAATCGCGTCCAGCAGTTCGTTTGCTATCCGTGTAAACCCATCTTCCGTTTGTGGAGAAGCCATGTTTCTCTCAATCAGTATTGACCATTTTTTTGATGGCAGTTTTTAGGTCTTTGGTTTTCCATAAACCAACGCAAAAAGCCTCAACCCTACGCCTACTTCTTGGATTAACGCAACCCTCATGTACGTTCCAAAGAAAATCCATAACCATGTCAATGTCGTGAGATGTTCTTGCCCCTATTGATGCAAGTATTTGTATCGCAGAATCTTTTGATTCTTTTAAAGATAAATGTTCATCATCGTGACAATCCTTACACAATGCGATAAGCGCAGAATCATCGTATTCCCAAGGCTCGCAATCCCTATCGTAATAAACATGATGCACATGAAGCGTTTTGTCATCAGCGCCACAGTTTTCGCAAGCAAATTTTGCTTTGTCAAAAACTTCTAGCCGTTTTTTCTGCCAGCGAGGGTCTAACAGCTTTTCGCGGTAGGTTGTCACATCAATCTCCCAGTTCCGGCCAAATTTCGATGTAATCGTGTTCGCGCAGCATCTTTCGTGTGACCACGCCGTTGGTCATCTTCTCGATTTGTACGCACATTTTTGGCGGTATGCCGTTCTTGCGGTAGTAAGCCATCAAACGGGCCGAAACCCCTAGTTCGTGGCATAGCTTAGATACCGGCATACGCAGTTCATAGGCGGCTTCCCGTATTGCATCCATCTTCATCTCCTGTTGTAAGATAACCACACTATACACAATTTTACCATCCGATGCAAATTTTCTTGCACAAAAATAGAACAGTGTGTATAGTGGGAACTGTTGGAACACTTCAACACAACCAGGAGATAGAAAATGCAAACGAAAGAACAAGAAATTCGCGGTATGTTAGATGCCTACCGTTGCGGCTGGATTCAGTACGACAGAAACCATGTTGCACAGCTTCAAAAAGAGCTTCAGCAAATTATCAAAAACAAAACCGTTTAACAGGAGATAGAAAATGAACGCACTAACCAAAGCAGCAAAGCAAAGCATCCGTCAAACAACTATTGAGAACTACGCCATCGCTATCGTGTGCGGTATCGCACTGGGCGTTATGTTTGGTCTGGGGGTGTAAGATGACTATGTTTGATATTGTTCGCAAGCTAGTCAAGCCCCAAGAGTGTGACGCTAAAGAATTACTGGTCATGGCCGGTATGCGTGAACGCAACGAGGCTCGCATGAATCAGATCAAAGCTGAGATGGGTACGAAATACATCTTGCATCCGGCCCACAAGAAGTCTAAGCTAGATGCCCCGCGCCCTGTGTAATTGGAGAAGAAAATGAAAGACCACATCTACAACACGATACTAGACCTCGGCTCAATGGGTGAGCAGCCAGTTGAGGTGTTCTACGATTGGCAACCCGCCCGTCCATCTAACGACCCATACGAAGTGCCAGACAACGGCGGCGCAACGGTGGTTGCCGTGATTGCTTGGATTGATGGCAAGGAAGTTGACCTATATCAATATCTCAACGACAACTTAATTCAAGACCTTGAGTACGAGTGCGCTGAGGCATACAATGGCTGACCAATTTGAGTATGAAGTAATGAGAGAACTTTACGAACAGGAGCAAGAAAATGGCTGATACAGGATATGTAAACATTCACGGTAAGCAATACAAAACCGTTGCGGCACGAGTAAACGATTTCCGTGAGCAAGCTGAATTTCATTATGGATTGGTAACAGAAATAATCCATGCAGATGAAATCGTGGTTCGCATGAAGGCATCAATCGTTAGCCCAGATGGGTTTGTAGTTGCAACCGGCCACGCAGAAGAATACCGCGATTCGTCAAAAATCAACAAAACGTCTGCGCTTGAAAACGCAGAAACGTCTGCAATCGGTCGAGCTTTGGCTGCGTTTGGTCTTGGCGGTACTGAGTTTGCTTCTGCTGATGAAGTTGCTAGGGCTATCAGCGGGAAGCCTTGTGCGCCAGTAATGGATAGCCAAGTAGCCGATTGGCTGGCCGCGATTGATGCCTGTACCGACCTAGAAGAACTCAAGTCGGTTTACATGAAAGCCACGGCAGCGGTTGGTCAGCATAAAGAGATTAACGCAGCTACTAACGCCAAAAAAGCGAGTCTGAAATGAAAAAGTTACTGATTGCACTTGCGCTGGTGTCGGGCAATGCGCTGGCAGATACATGGGTGATGCCAAACGAAGGCGGTGGTCAAATTGTTATCAGCGATAGGCTGTGCCAAGGTTACAAGCACATTTACCAGGCTTACGCTTACACAAACAAAGGCTATATTGAAGGATGCTGGGCCTTGATGGATGGCAAAGTTCACATCGTTTGGGAAAAAAATCAGGGTCGTAGGGTGTATGAAATGAACGACTTTGTGCCAGACCAAACCACAGCCAAAAAGAAAGGAACCAGCTTGTAATGGAACAGCGTAGCGAAGAATGGTTCATGGCCCGTAAGGGTAAAGTTACGGCCAGCAAGATTGCTGACGTAATGGCTAAGGGCAAAGGCGGCGCACCGTCACTAACCCGTCAGAAGTACCTAGACCAGTTGGTTACTGAGCGTTTAACGCGGGATATAGCAGAGGGATATACAAATGACGCGATTCAACGAGGAATCGAAATGGAAGCAACAGCTAGGGCAGCATACTGTTTTCGTACAGATTCTTACGTTGATGAAGTGGGTTTTGTTGACCACCCTGTTATCAGTATGTGTGGGGCTAGTCCTGACGGAATTGTTAGCCTTGATGGTCTGGTTGAAATCAAGTGCCCAAATAGCAATACGCACATTGAATATATTTTAGCTGGCAAACCACCGGCTAAGTATGTTCCCCAGATGGCGTGGCAACTGGCTTGTACGGGTAGGAAATGGGTTGATTTTGTTTCCTACGACGACAGGCTAGACGATGAATCTAAGCACTTGTTCATTGTCCGGTACGAACGGGATGATGAATACATTGCTGAGATAGAAGAACAGGTGAAACTGTTTCTTTCTGAAGTAGAAGCAAAAGTAGCAAAATTCAAATCACTCTAGGAGAAATAAAATGAATCAACGTGAATGGGTAGAAACCACTCTTAAAAAAGGCATAATCCTTACGCCGCACGATGCTATGAAAGGCTGTAAAACCATCCGTCTGGCATCGCATATCGAAATTTTACGCAAGCGCGGCATGAATATCGTTACCCACATCAAGGTTGCTAATAACGGCTCGCGTTATGCCGCTTATCAACTGTTGAAGGGTAAAAAGCGATGAGTTCGGTCAACAAGATTTTCCTGTTGGGTAATGTGGGCCAAGAACCCCAAGTCAAAACTTTTGACAACGGCGACCAAATCACCAACTTTTCACTAGCCACTTCCGATCAATGGACGGATAAACAGGGTGAGAAGCGTGACTCGACTGAATGGCACAACTGCGTGGCTTATCGCCAGTTGGCTAAAATTGCCGCCGACTTTATCAAGAAGGGGTCAAAGGTCTTTGTAGAAGGCCGGATTAAAACCCGTTCGTGGGAAAAAGAAGGTGTCAAGCAGTACCGTACAGAGGTCGAAGTTCTAAAGCTACTTGTGCTTGACAAGCGCGGGGAAATATCGGAACCTAGCGCCTCTACGGATGCACCGTTTTAGTTTTATGGGGGAAAGCTACGCCGCCGTTGGTAATCCACTCCGGAGTGGTCGATATTAGCAAGCCAAGCAATCGGTGTATAGGCAGGGCAAGTACCCCACCCTTTTAGGAGCGAACCATGAGTCAGTTTGTACGAGAGTTTTGGAGTAAGTTACAGTACCTACGAGTGGTTCGTTTCTTTCAACACATGAATGAAGCATTAAATAGCTGGAAACACTTGAAATAAGAAAGAGCAGAAAATGAATCTAACCGAAATGTTCTACGGCAAGTTTGTGCCCCCGCAGTCAATAGGTACTATCACCCACAAAGCCGGATTTTCCGGTATGCCAAAATACGTTCCATTGAAATATCCACGGGGCCTAGACGACAACCGCAGCTTTGAAGATAAGCTGTCAATGGCTGGCAAGAAAGTGTTATGCGTATTACGCGCTCAAGTCAAACCGATTACGGGGTGCGAAATGGCGCAAAAAACTCCATTTACCCGAAACTACTGTAGCCAGATTATGAGTACGTTTGTTAAAGAAGGGCTGGCTAAACGCATCAAGATCAAAAAACCCAATACTCGTTTGTATGCTTATACGGCGGTGAAAAAAGATGGCTGACCTTTACTTAACCAAGCTGGCACTAGATTCCGGTTGCGCTTACATTCCGGCGGGAATGAACGTAGAACCGCTTTACATCTTTTCAGTCCGTGAACTGGAAAGGTTTGTGGAGTTATACAAGAACTCGCATAATCTGAAAGAAGAATATGACCGTTGAGCATTGGATTGTAGGTGCTACAGGGTGCGGGTATGCGGTGGTTGGCTTACTCCGCTGGTCAAAAGGCGATATTGACAATGGGTTGGTCTGGACAGGCTATGCGCTGGCTCAGATTGGGCTTTGGAGGCTGATTAAGTGAAGAAACTAGAACAAGCCGCACAACAGGCGTTGGAAGCTTTGGAACGCTGGAAAGAGTGGGATGAGCGCACTCAACAAGAAATGCACGATGACATTGACGATGCAGCCATCACCGCCCTGCGAGAAGCGTTAGCCGAGACTGTGAAGCAGGCAATAAGCGAAGAAGCATTTAATTGGATTGATGCTAATGCGCCAATGTTTGTGCGAGAAGCGTTAGCCGAGCCGAAGTGCTGGTGCGAAACATGCCGCCCAATAACGATGGACGATATGCGTATGGTGCTATGCCCAACCTGTGGAAACAAACGCTGCCCTCATGCAACCGACCACAGAAATGCCTGCACAGGTAGCAATAAACCGGGACAGAAAGGTAGTTCATACGAGCATTGCAAACCAGCCGAGCAAGCAGAGCAGGAGCCGGGGGAAAACAACGATTGGAAAAAGGTAAGTTATATTCGTGAAACGCTTAATGCAGAGCAAGCAGAGCAGGAGCCGGTGGCGTGGAAGCATGATTGTGCCGCGCTATGTACAAATGGTGTCGAGTTATGGGTTGATAGATGCCCACATTGCGGAAAACCTAGCGCCTCCCCACAGCCTGTGAAGCAGGAGCCGGTGGCGTATCTTTCCCCGAACGGTAAAGCATTGCGTCCGAACGAAGTAACTGCTGGCGAACTTTCTAGTGGACAGTTTTTAGCTGTCTACGCCCACCCTGTCCGTACAAAAGACCTGACGGATTTAGAGATTTGGGAAATTGAAGAAAAGCTGAATCGTCATTTGCGTGAGTTTCCAATAAAACTTGCCCGTGCCGTTATTGCCGCTGATAGGGAGAAAAATAATGTTAAATAAAGATTATATTCAAACATACGACGACGAAGTGCGCTGTCAGTTTTGGTGGGATTCGTTTAAGATTGTTGTGCCACCTGTGTTTGAGGAGGAATCCAAATGACACAAGATGAAATCATCCGCATGGCGCGGGAGGCTGAACTGTATAGCTATCTTTGGGGTGGCGATATAAACCAACAATCTCTGGAAACACTTGAACGCTTCGCCGCCCTAGTCGCTGCCCATGAGCGTGAGGCGTGTGCGAAGGTGTGTGAGGACTACGCAGCAGAATTAGATCAGGACAAATCTTATTGGGATGCAGCAGCAATGAATTGCGCCGCAGCCATCCGAACAAGGAGTAAATGATGCCAGTTCTTGACCACGAAGTTCATGTAGTTACCAAAATCAGGGCAGATAAACCTTATGGGTGTCACAGTCGAAACGGTATGGCTAACGGATACGTTGCGCTAGATAGGCAGTATCGGCATGACGGCACGTTTGTTGTTACTCAAAAGTTTATTTCCCACGCTTTGAGCGAAACTTGTAGGTATGATTTAAGCCAAAAGGATTTGCGTTGCGAAGGTTGTCGCACCCAGAAAGACCAGGCTTATCTGGATATGATGGGGTTGTAAAAAAAGACCCCGTTTTTAGGCGGGGTCAAATACACAGGGGAGCGTGTTAGGTAGATTATAACCTGATTCCGTGTCGCTTCATAGCTTCCTGTTCAAGCTGCCAGTCATCGCGGCACCATTCGTCGCACCACCGCCTTCCATCATCTAATTCGGCGTTGCAACATAAACAATGACCCGTGGCAAGGATGGGTTTAGCCCGTCTTGCCTTCTGAATCAGCCGTTCGCGTTCGTTGCTCTCGATTTCCGAGGCATCATCTAAAATATCAGCCGACATTTGCCATTTCTAGGGCTTTAGCGCGCACTTCATTACCGCGCCTAACCCATCCCTTACCAAAGACGTTAAAATTGCTCAGAGAGCGCCAAAATGCTTCCCGCTTGTCGCAGAATTGATTGATTGTTAAATTTGGGCCGCGTGTGTCAGCAGAAGCGATAGTAATAGGGCCGATAACCCCATCAGGCACAGTTCCAACCACGGACTGCAAGAATTTAACAGCCCGAACCCGTCCAGAATTAACAGCGGTGTCAAACACGCAATAATCCACTCCAGCAGGTAAATCGTCACACTTGCAAGCATCCCAGTACCTATTGTGATATAGCGCCATTACGTTGGATGGTACTAGATTCTTCATGTCATCTTTTGTAACCGGATGACCGACCCATTCTTCCCATACTTTCTGGGTAACACCGTAATTAGTAGCCCCACCCTTATCTTCGGGGTGATCGACATATCCACCCTCATGCTTTAATACTTCGGCCAGGCACTTCTCAAAGTTGTTTTTCATTTTTTGAGGTTAGCCATAATCCTGGAGCCAAAAAGAAACCCAAAAGCGATGTTAGCCGCTTCTAGGGCGATTCCTTTGGTGTAGTCATCGATAGGCAGGTAGATAGAAGTAATGCCAATCGCAATAACAGCGAGAGCGCCAATATAACGAGATGAAGCGCGAAGATCAACCACCCATTGACTTGGTACACCAGAGGGGCTATCAAGAGCAGCAAGAGCATTTAGCTTACCTACCTCGCTGTCGTTTAATCTAATTTGTTCGTCAATGCTGGCCGGTTTAACGCCGCCCACAAAGCGAGTGACCAGTTGCTTAATACTCTCAACGCCAACGGGTACTAAAGCGGCGGCAATGGCTTCTAAAATCATTTTTGAATCTTCATATCAATGGCATCAAGTTTGGCAAACAGCTTATCAACTACGCGGTCAAACTCTTGTCTTGTAACATAATTGCCAGCCACCAATACTTCAATTTCTCCAACCCGTTTTGCGAGTTCGGAATCGGCCCGTTGTAAGTCCTTGGTGGCTTGCCAAACAGCATTGAGAAGAAAGCCAAGAAGCGCGCTCGTTCCAGTTAAAACCCAATCGTAAAATTCTTGCATGGCTTTCCCCAATCAATTATGCCAACGGAATTGTATCAGATTCAACTGGCACATAATTAGGGTCATGCGGCCATTCAAACGTATTTGCTGCAATTAAAGAATCAATATCGGTAGCCGCTTCAATAGCATTACGGGCAGAATTAGCAGTAGAACGAACCGATGCGCGATAAGCAGCCCAATCAGTAGAAATAGGCGTACCGCCCTCTGCCGCACGAATTACCATCCAATCGCTAGGGAAAAGAAGCGAATATGCGGTTGCGTTAAGCTGGCTTACGCTGTTCTTTTTCAGTTCTTCTAAGTCTTTAGGTGTGTTTGTATAAGTCAGTTCTGCGCCGTTTAGCGTTTCGGATACCCAGTAATAACGCGAGTCAGCGGGGCTATTGGTAGCCACAACCTCAACCAAGCCAATAGCGGCTTTCTGTTCAGCAGTAGCTTGATTCAGCCATACGGCAGGGTATTGAACGCCATCAAGTTCAAAGGCTGTGCCTTCAACGATGTATTTGTTTTGTTTAGTTGCGTAGAACATAGTTTGTGTCCTTAACGAGCGTTAGAGTATTTGAAAGGATTTTCTGCGAAGGCGGCAAAAATGTAGGTTCCGCTTGAGGTATTAAAATTCCCGTCCGTACTACGAACCTTGAAGCCGTTGGAATTTATGTCGAAAAAGGAACTTACCGATTCTGCCGCTGATAAGTTTGGATTAAGGGCTGGATTAGCCATGTTATATCCAAGTCGAGAAGCATCGAATATCCACCAATCAGTAGCGGCAGCAGAAGAGCATTTCACCATAATCCATTTCGGCCTAAACCCGCAGTAAACAAACGGGCCATCTGCGCTGCCGTTGCCGGTGTAGCTGCCGAACTTGGAGAAGCCAGCGATTTCGGCAAATAGGTAGGCAACTAAATTATTTCCAGTTCCATTGGTTGCACCATTTGTACCGACAGAAAATACACTTGAAGTTGGCGCTGTTGAATTAAATACTGTTGGCTGATTAGTTGCTGCGTCAGTAGAGTTTACAAATACAATAGCCTGAGAACCGTATGTATCATATACACCCTGATGCCATACGCACCAATCTCCTACAGCGCTTCTATTCTTAACAATAACCATTTTTGGAGCAACGCCAAGGCTATGTGCCACAGTACGGTTTGCGCTCGTACCCGTATAAGTCACAATATCAAACCCTGCGGTGGCGCTTTCTTTCCATTGCCAGCCGACAAAACTTGAACCGTTTGCATTAGAACGAGTATTAGAACCTACTGTGTAACCGTTGCTATTAAACGATGTTACGCCGCTAGTTGTTGCTTCTGCGTCTGTTGTATTTGAATACAATTCTTTTGTAACACCGCGAACCGAGTCAAATAAAGCGTGACTAGACGCATTGCTGCGGTCTTTGTTCCATACTAAATCAGGCTGAAATCCTCCGGCATTTACAATGCTTTGTGTAGCGCCATTTCCCGTATAAGTAGTCGCATCCATATACTGATTCGGCTTCTTAATAGTCGGGTCAGGCAGGTTGAAGGTGTTGAGTGCCTTGAAGCCGGTTGGCGGGGTGTAGCTGAATGGGCGCTGGCCGAAGTTGATGTTATCGGTATATGTTGACGCATATCTGGAAATCGCCGCAACCATTGATTTTCCAGAGATACCTGTAGAAAACTGAGAATTAGTACCGCTTGCAGGATTGCCCGACCCAAGCCACGTTCCGTTTTTCCCAAACCATAACTTACCGCTGTCCATGTCAAGCGCAACTTGGGCAATATCACCTGCTGAATATGTTGTTAAAGAAGTTCCAAGAGAACCTCCGTTATATGTTTTTCCAGCATTTGCGCCGCTTCCGCAGATAATTGACCACTCAAAGGAATTAGCACCAAGAATATTGCCACCTGTTCCTATGTTCTGACTTAAATCAGCAATACCAACACAGGGGTCGTTTGAAGCAAGGGTTCCAATGGTGACTTCCCAATACCATTTACCAGACGACATTCCTAGTGTTCCGGTTCTGACTTGATTGCTTCCAGAATTAGTACCAGTAACGTCAAGATTTCCGTTAGATAAAGTTCCGTAGTTAGACGGAGTTTGCCCAAGCGGATTCAACACACAATAATTCGCCGCAGTCGCACTTGTCAGCGTAGGTACATCCGTCATGCTGTCGTAGGTAGCGCCAGCAGTCGTGCTGATATTGTTCGGTGTCCAGTTATTGCTGTTGCCAGAGAAGTCGTATGCCAGCGTAGTGGCAGAGGTGTTGTTGCTGAACGGAAGATAGAAGCCGTTAGTGCCGTATGTGCCAGCGTACTTTAATGGTTGCCATACACCTGTAACCGGCTCTGTGTAGCCAAACGATGAAGGCGTGAGTGCTTGGCCGTCAATGAAATTGACTTCGGCTAGGTAGCCGTCAAAGTTACTTGTGTTGTTGTAAATATCTCGGCCAATCGCGTGGGGCGTGGCTGTGTTAAAATCACAAACATAATTTAACGACGGGTAAGTAGGACTCCCCGGAAACGAAACTTGTGCATTATTAACATAAATGCGAACACGGTTTGCAGCAGTCGCTTGCGTTGAATCGTATTGACAGACGATATGATACCAAGCCGAGGGGTCTCGTAGCAGTTGTGTGCTTGTGTTAATAAGAACCGGGTAAGTTCCACTTGTGTACTGGTATAGGCTTAGGGCATCGGAACTTAAAACAAAAAATGACCTGTTGTTTGCGCCCGTGTACGCCATGAATAATTCTTGATCGCCAGCGCCAAGAGTGCCGCGCTTTACCCATCCACTCCACGTCCATTTTTTCCCGTCAGAAGCTGTGGTTAAAGTCCTGCTCAAATACGCACTAGCAGACGAACGAAAGCGCAGCGAACGGTCAATGTTATAACCGCCTGATTCAATAGCATTGCTGTTAGCAAGAAGGCTCATTACGACATGGCTCCCGAAGTCGTTACATAAGCGTTAGTTCCATCGTCAAAGTAAGACAGCAAATAAGTGCCAGCGGTACTTACGATAGATAGAAATGTCTGGCTAACTTTAGTGGTAGCTGCGGCAGTTACAGCGTAGCCACCCGTATTTACCAAAAGAACATAACCCGATTGACCAGCAGTATGATTTGTAAAAGTCAGCGCAAAAGTACCAGTTGGAGTACATTTGAAGTTATTAGTAACCGATTGGTCAAACGAGCCATCGTTATCTGTTGTAACCGTACCACGCTGGCTTGCAGAGAAAGTCTGCGCTGCGTTGGTAAAAGCTGTGTTTGCGTTATATGCCTGTACGTCAGTTCCAATAACAAGACCAAGGCTTGTTCGTGCGCCAGAAGCGGTTGTTGCGTTAGTGCCGCCATTTCCAATCGGAAGCGTTCCGGTTACTTGTGTTGCCAAATCTACGGGATTGGTTGAACTAATTAACTGTTCAAAGCGTACAGAATCACCCGCGCCAGTACCAGCGGCTAAACCCGTAAACTTATGGCTACCCATTGGGATATTAGCCGTAGCGGGGGCTTGTCCATCACGAGTCCAGCAAGTATTTAGCGCGGTAGCTACGTCATTACGAAACTGATTATTTTCAGTTGCCGATACAATTTCGCCGTTGGCTAGTTGTGCGCCAGGAAGGGTGTAAACACCAGAACCGTTATAACTCATAATCTATCCCTTACTTAAGGAATTTCAGCTTGTAAATCGTAGATGAATACAAGGCTTCAATTTCGTCAATTATATTAGACAGAACCGTATCATCGCTACAAAAATCACGGGTATCTTGCACTACTTCCAAAAGACGCTTCATTACCGTCAGCGGTTCCCCTTTTGGCGGGTTGATTGATGGAATATCACCAATTTTTTGCAGGTTACGGCCCATCCACGCTTCTGCCAGACCGTCAGCTAAGTCCACAATGCCGTCATAGAACCCGTTTAACGCCATGTGCTCGGCAAACGAGTCGGTGTTGAGGTGTGCTTTATGGGCGTAATCGCGGGATGCGAATAGTAGGCCAATAAATTGTTGAATGTCAGCTTTCATTGTTATTGTCCTTGCGTATTTACGCCAGATTGATAGAGGATGTTAGCCAGAACGCGAGGGTCAACGCCAACAGCATTAAATGGTGCCGCAGCGCCACGCTGCACACCACGCAACCCACGGGCAATCTGACCAGCTTTTAATGCGGCCTCGCCAACTAAACGCGGGGAAGATGCGGCTACAGAAGCACCGGCCAACACAGGTTCGCCCATCAAATATGCACCACCGGCAGTTGGCAGAGTGGTTGCGCGTTGTAGGCCGCGCGGAGTCCATTCGCTCA
>OGWN01000020.1_pt1 | contig 22915 bp, 36 predicted proteins | sample 1575921 | NCBI WGS metagenome assembly OGWN01 (sample SAMN07581531, study PRJEB24739) | freshwater metagenome
CCCTCCAGTAAAAACTACTACTACTTACATTAAAAACGAAATATTATGAAAACAGTATTTAAAGTTGGGGACAGAGTATATGAGGGATTAAAATTTCAAACAGATAAATTTGGGGATAAGTTGATATATAAACTTGAGAATGGTAAATATCATTTAATTAAAGATGAACGTTTAAGCATTACTTTTGGAACTGAAGAGGTTTGTAAAAATCCTAATAGCATTTCAGCTGATGAGTATTGGTGGAAGTAATATTTTAATAAAAAAATAAATAAAATGGAAATACTTATTAAACATTATGGAAATTCAAGGACAACTCCTTCAAAAATTATTGAGTTGACCTTTAAAGATTACGACACTCAATTTACGGTCGATGTTACAAACCTGAAAGGATTAGTTGATGTCAATTTGATTGAAAACTTACGTCAAGTTGCTGATGAATTGGAAGAACAAAATAAACTGGTAAAGGAGTTGTTCGATAGTGTGGTGTCTTAGCATTGCACCTAACACCGAAATAAACGAAAGTTATACAAAACCGAGCTGGAGCGGCTACTCCAGCAAAATTTAAAATGAAAACAAAAACATCAAATTTGTATAGAATCTTTGCTTTTGCTTGTATACTATTAGTAGCTGTTATTTCTTGCGGTTGTAAATCTCCATCTGGGCAACGATATAAAAAAGATGGATATTCGATTGTAGAAATTGATAGTTGCGAATACATAGAAGTTTCAAGTATGATAGGGGCAAACAATGGGTACTATTCATTAACTCACAAAGGAAATTGTAAATTTTGTTCAGAACGTAGTAAAAAATAATTGCGATTAATGCCGAAAAAACACGAGCCATAGCGGTTACTATGGCATACAATTATGAAAAAGCAAATAACTTATCAAACTGGAGAGAACGTACTCCTCGATGGTCTTTATATCGTTAAGCTTGTAAAAATTGGACAAATAATGTCCACGATAAAAGATGATTTTACTGAAAGAATAGTGTTTAATACAAGATTTAAGAAACTTAAAAAAGCTAAATAACATGGAAAAATCATTAGTATTTCAATCCAGCCAGCCTCTAGTCGAATATAGCAAAGGTGAAATTTTGAACTTAGCAGACGATGTAGCAAAAGAAATAGAACAAGCTGATAGCTATGAGCAAGCATGGGCATTTCTTTCCAAAATAGAGCTACTTTGTGAAGAGATTAAAGACAAAATAAAAGATGGCGTTATTGCAAATGTTGATAAAGGTAATGACTTTGCAACAGGGGTAAAGATGAGAGTAATGGAACGTACTCAAAACTCGTTCAAAAACGATGAAACTTGGATTAGGTTAAATGATATACTTAAAGAGCGTGAAAGTCTTTTAAAGTCGCTAAAAGAGCCTACAACGTTCTTAGATGAAACAACAGGAGAGGTTATAAAGCTTAACCCTCCAGTAAAAACTACTACTACTTACATTAAAAACGAAATATTATGAAAACAGTATTTAAAGTTGGGGACAGAGTATATGAGGGATTAAAATTTCAATCTTGGGGAACTATTGAAGGGATTAGCATTAAAAGTACTTTTCCTATCACTGTTCTGTTTGATTGTGGAAATAGAGAAAGTTTTACATCAGATGGTAGATGTGATATTGGAGAAATTCAAGCACTTTCATTCACTGAGTACGATTTAGTAAAAGGAGGATTTAGCCAAGAAAGACCTGAAATACTACCTGAAAGAGGAGATATAGTTTGGGTGAGAGACAATGAAGATGGAATTTGGAAAATAGCACATTTCATCCAAAAATTACAAGCAGGTCCGTATTATTTTGAATGTTCTGATTATACAAATTTAGTGGACAGAGATACATATAAATTTATGACTACTGAAAATCCTTACAAGAATGATTGATTTAGTAATAGACTTTGACAGCTTAGACGATAAATCTAAGCTGTTTGCTACCTTAAAAGGACTGAAAGGTAAGCAGAATATAAAGATTCAGAAGCATAGAAATAAACGCTCCGATAAGCAGAATAAGTATTACTGGGGCATTGTAATTGCTTACATATCCAACGAAACTGGATTTACCGATGAAGAGGTTCACGAGTTGTTAAAGTTTAAATTTTTACAAACTTCAAAAGTTTCAAAACAAGGAAGTATGGAAACATTTATACAAAGCACAACCGAATTAGATACCTTAGAAGCAGAAGAATATTTGGATAAAATACGAATCTGGGCGTTAAATTTTTTAAATTTGCCAATACCATTACCAAACGAAGTAGTTTTATGACACCTAAAGAAAAAGCAATCGAGTTAGTAAATAAATTTAGCAATGTTGGATTACAACAAAGAAACGAAGGTATAGCTTGTGCATTAATAGCAGTAGATGAATTAATAAAAGCAACTGTTCCATTAACAAGCACTTATTATTGGCGAGAAGTTAAGCAAGAAATTTTAAAACTATGACAGCAAAAGAAAAAGCAAAAGAGTTAATTGAATATTACGCAGAAACTATTAAACCGATAGATTTTGGAGTAGTGTTAGAAAGAGATTGGAAAACATCCAAACAATGTGCATTAATAGCAGTGGATGAGATTATAAAATCAGACCCAAGACTACCAAACGATGTAGATTGGGATGATGCTGGCGGAACTCATTTATATTATCACTTAGCACAAAGAGGAGAAGCATTGGAATTTTGGGAGCAAGTTAAGGAAGAAATTTTAAAACTATGAAGTGTATTATTTGCAAAAAAACGCTTGAAAATAGGATGCAGAAAGGAGTTTGTTCTGTCGAATGTGCAATTGCCTACTCAAAGACAAAACAATGCAAGAATGAAGCTAAAAAGATGCAAAAAGAGAAAGACAAGAAGCAGAAAGAACAACTTGCAACTTCATCTGAATTAAAAGCTAAAATAAAGCGAATAGTACAAAAGCAAGCAAGGGAGCGAGATGCCGTAAAACCTTGTATTTCTTGCGGTAGATTATCGGCTGACGAGTGGCATGGTGGACATTATTTTCCTGCTGGCACTCATAGTGGAGTAATGTTTGATTTACGTAACATACATAAGCAGTGCAATCATTGTAATATACATCTGCACGGAAACCAAATAAACTATCGTGAAGGACTTATAAAACGATATGGATTAAATTATTTATTAGAGTTAGAAGAATATGCTATTAGAACTAAAAAAAGGAAATGGCATAGAATAGAATTAGTAGAAATTTTAAACGAACTAAAAAAATGAAAAATTACGTAGGTAAAAAGTGCAAAGGATTTAAGTTTGCGGAAGAAGATGACGAACAGTCTATTTTTCTTTCAGCAATGGAACAACACATAGATAAAATAGGGGTTATTACTGAGCAATATGAAGATGAAGTTCTTATAGATTTTAATGGAATATCGTGGTATTATCCTATATCGGAAATTGAAAAGCATTTAGTTGATGAAGAGAAAGATTCTATTGTAGAAGCAGTACGAGCAGACTTGCAAAGACGCTCCGAGATTGGCATTAAGAAATATAATACAACGCTTGACAGAACAGATTTAAGCGAAATAGACTGGTTAAATCACGCATACGAGGAAGCATTAGATTTGGCACTTTACTTAAAAAAAACAATAACTTTAAAAGCAAATGAGAGAATTGATTAAAAATGTAATTGATTGGGCAAATGAAAGAAACCTTATTCATGCAGAAAATGCAGGCAGACAGTATTTAAAAGTACTAGAAGAGGTTGGAGAAACTGCAAGATGTATTATCAAAGACGACTTGGAAGGAACAATAGATGGCTTTGGCGATATAGCAGTAACTATAATTATTCTTTATGCTCAATTAAACAAAGGCAAAGAAATTATTTATTATAACAACGAACTGCCACAGCTTGATTTATTTTCAGACCTTTTAAGGCACGTAACTGAGGACTATTGTGCAAATAATGCTTTAGCAGTTTTAAGTCAAATTACAGAGCGTTATGGACTTAATTTAGAGCAATGTTTAGAATCAGCTTACAATGAGATTAAGAACCGCAAAGGAAAGACTGTAAATGGCAATTTTATTAAGGAGGAAAATAATTAAAATTTTTCTTGCAATGAAAATTGGTTTCTATTAATTTTGCATTGTTAGGAGTTTGATTGATTATAATTCGATACAACTACGGCAGGAATTTAATAAATGTCTATTTCGTTTGATTTTTTATTGAATTATCGGAAAAACCTGCCGTATTTTGTTAAAAATCTTACGCTTAACCTTCGCACTTATGGCGAACGTTTTTTTATCAAAACTATTGATATTGGTTATTAAAATTACTATATTTATTATGTATTTTTTTAACACTTAAATAAAAAACCAATAAAAACTAATGAACAATTTATTTACTGAACCAATGGTTAAATATACTAACCAAGTTCATACTACAACAGACTATTTCCTTTTTAAATCAATAGATGGAAATAGAAATAAAAACTTACTACATATCAATCGTCTTAAAAAATCAATTTCTGAAAACTACCTGTTTACTATCATAATTGTAAATGAAAAGTATGAAATTATTGATGGTCAACACAGATTTGAAGTTATTCAAGAGTTGAAACTTCCATTAAATTATGTTATTTGCAAAGGGTATGGACTGGAGGAGGTTCATGTATTGAATCAAAATTCTAAAACTTGGAATGCAGATGATTATTTGGATGGTTATTGCCGTTTAGGTTATGAAGATTATATCAAATATGCAGAGTTCAAAAATAAATATGAATTTGGACATAAAGAATGTGTGCTTATTTTAAGCGGATGGCTTCGTAATACAAACAAAAATATTTTTTATACTGGTAATTTTAAAATAGCTAATTATGAAAATGCTTGTCTAACGGCTGAAAAAATAAAAATGATTGGTAAATACTATTCTGGATATAAAAGACGTTCTTTTATTTATGCAATGATTGGTTTATTTAAAAATAAGAACTTTGATTTTAATGAATTTATACATAAATTAAAAACACAACCATCCGCAATGGTAGATTGTACAGATACACAACAATATTTATCACTGATTGAGGAAATTTACAATTATCGTAGGCGTGAAAAAGTAAATCTTAGATATTAATAAAAAAAATCTTATATTTGTCATATAATCTTCATCTCACAATAAAAGATTAAAGAATTTTTAGGGCGATTAGACTAACGCATAGGTGAGATGGTGCGAAAGTTTGATTGCCCTTTAACTTTTTATAAATATCATCATGGAACAGTTAATTAAAGTACAGGCAAATGAAAACGGTCAGCAAGTAGTATCTGCAAAAGAATTGTATGTTTATTTAGGTTACGATAAAAGCCATTGGGCTTCTTGGAGTAAAAAAAATATTGAAAACAATGAGTTTGCTATTGAGAATACTGATTATCAGACCTTCGCACTTATGGCGAACGGTAACGAAACCAAAGATTTTGTAATAACAGTTGATTTTGCAAAAAGATTGGCAATGATGGCTCGTACAGACAAAGGAGAAGAAGCAAGACTTTACTTTATTGAGTGCGAAAAACAACTAAGTCTTAAAACTCCACAAACGTATCTGGAAGCATTAAAAGCATTAGTAGCAACCGAAGAAGAGAAACAGCTACTTTTAGAATCAAACAAGCAGTTAGAAACAAAAGTAGATAATTTAAGTACTGCCTTTATGTATGAGAGCAATTGGTTGTCTATTTTAAAAGTTTCCATGCACAATAAAGTAAGCGAGAAAGTATTTGATTGGAGAAAGCTAAAGCAAGCAAGTGATAAAATGGGTTATGAAGTAAAAAAGATGCAATCCAGACGCTTTAAATATCAGAATTTATATCACATAGACACTTTCAGAGTATGCTATCCGCAGTATAACTATAACTTTGAAAATAATTAAAATTTTTCTTTTTTATCAATACCAATACTATTAATTTTGTTTTGTAATTTTTTTCATAGTTGTAATTAGTTTAGGGTAATGAATAAAGGTGTCGGATTTGATGCCTTTTATTTTTCAAAAATGAAAATAGAACCAAATTTTAAAAATATATTATTATGCAAGAACTAAGACTTAAAATTTTTCAGCAAAACCTAATAGGAAAGCAAGTAAATGTATTACAACATAATTACGTTGAATGTACAGGTGAATTACTCGAATTAAGCATCTCAAGCGACTTACAATACATAACAGTAAGGCAAGACTGCAAACATGGCAGGAAGATAACTAAAGATGCAAGAATCTATTTAAAAAATGTCAAATCAATTGATAAGGTTTAAGCTACATAAAATATTTTTCAAAAATAATATTTTTATAAAATGATACGCAAATGGACTGAAAACGAAAAAGAATTTTTAAGAAAGAATTACAAGGATATGCCTATTCAAACTATTGCTGAAAAACTAGATAGATCCTTTCAGGCAATAAATACTTATGCTTGTAAACTTAGATTAAAACGTAGTGAAGCTTATATATTAAAACAAAAAGCAGAACTTTTAAGAAATAGCAGAAAGCATCAATTCAAAAAAGGTAATATACCGCATAATTTAGGAGTGCAAATGCCTTTAGAGATTAAAGAAAAAATTAAACATACTTTTTTTCCAAAATGACATATTCCACACAACAGTAAACCAATTGGAACTGAAAGAATTGATTCAGAAGACTATGTAGTAATAAAAGTTGCAGAACCCAACGTTTGGAAATCAAAGCATATAGTTGAATATGAAAAAGTACATGGAAAAGTAAAAAAAGGATTTAAAGTAATATTTGCAGACGGTAATAAACGTAATTTTGATATAGATAATTTACTATGTATCTCTGGAGCTGATTTACTTAAAAGAAATAATCCACGTTGCTATCCAGACGAATTACAAGAATTAAGATTAATGTTAAAAAAACTAAATAATAAAATAAATAGACTTACAAGACATGAAAAACAGTATCGAAGACCTTAGAAATAATCTTTTTGTCGCATTAGAACACGCAATTGATGATGAATCTAAAATGCCAGTACAAAAGCTAATTGCAACGGCACAATTGGGCAAAGTAATATTAGATTCTGCTAAATTAGAGCTTCAATTTTTAAAGCATAAAAAAGCAATTTCAAAAGAAATGAGTGCTTTTATGAAAGATGATGATAGATTATTAGAATAAATGAAATTTATTTATAAATAAAATATTAAAGAATCATTTTGTAATTTTTTTAAATACCAAACTATCTATGCCATATTGAGTGTAGATAGTTTTTTTTATTTTATATTGTAATAGAGTTTTTGTATTTTTGTAAAAATTGTATTATTATGGCATACAAAACAGAAGAATTATTTGAAACAGCAAAAAAAGTAATTAAAAAACATAACCTTTTTTTTATTGAAGATGTAGTAGCTTATCTACCTTGCACTAAATCTACATTTTATTTGCATTTTTCGGTCGATTCGAACAACTATAAAGAAATAATAGAGGAATTAGAAAGAAATAGAAATAAAAAGAAAATTGAATTAAGGAATAGGTGGAGTAAATTAGACACTCCAGCTTTACAATTATCTCTTTATAAATTACTTTCAACTCCAGACGAATTAAGAAAATTATCAATGCAGACATCTGATATTACAAGCAAAGGTGAGCAAATAGATTTTAAACCAATAATTAATATATTTAGAACAAATGATGATAAGGACAATTGATAGTATAAGTATTAATGATAACTATTTTGTTTACTCATTAAGTGATCCTATTACAGAATATATTAAATATATAGGAATATCTAAAAATCCTAAAGAAAGATATAGGAAACACTTAACTTGTAAAGGCAAAAGTTTAAAGTCAAATTGGATAAAATCTTTATTATCTAAAGAGCAAAAACCAATTATGACATTAATTGATTCTTGCAATACAAGAGAAGAAGTTAATATAAAAGAAAAATATTGGATAATTAAATACAGAGATTGGGGATTTGATTTAAAAAATATGACAGATGGCGGTGATGGTGGTAATACTTTTGAAGGAAAGCAACATACAGAACTAACTAAGAAAAAAATATCATTAGCAAATAAAGGAAGAAAAAGGGATTTATCTGATTTGCATATTAAAAGTAGAAAAAAAGTTGAGCAAATTTGTCCATTAACAAAAATGGTAATAAATACATTTGATTCAGTTAAATTGGCTAGTGAAATTACAGGAATAAGTAAAACTAATATAGCTAAATTTGCAAACGGTACAATTAAATCAACAATTAAAAAAGTAGGTGGTTATGAATGGAGGTATTGTCATTAATTTTAAGCCATCAAAAAAACAAGAAATAGCTTTAGATTATTTATTTGACAATAAAACATTATTTATTGGATATGGGGGTTCTGCGTTTTCTGGTAAAAGTTATTTATTATGCTATTGGCTTACAATAATGTGTATAGGATTCCCAGAAACATATTGGGGTTTAGGAAGAAAAGAATTAGTTACTTTAAAAAAAACAACATTATTAACTTTATTTAAAGTTTTTAAAGAATGTAATATTAAATTAGATATTGATTATTCTTATAATCAACAATCTAATGCAATAATATTTAAAAATGGCTCAATTATTTTTTTAATTGATATGGCTTATAAACCATCAGACCCTTTATATACACGATTTGGCGGTTTAGAATTAACAGGTGCGGCTATTGATGAAAGTGCAGAAAATGATTATAAAGCAATTGAAATATTATTTACAAGATTAGGCAGAAAAAATAATAATAAATATAATATATGCAAAAAAGTACTTGAAACGTTTAATCCAGCAAAGAATCATGTTTATAATAGATATTATAAACCTTACAAAGAAAATAATATTTCACCTCAATTTGCTTTTATTCCTGCATTGCCTAGAGACAATCCAAGTCCAGAAGTAGAAGATTATATAAATGGAATTATTAATACTGCAAATAAGATAACTATTGAAAGATTAATATTTGGAAATTTTGAATACGACGACGATCCCTCATCACTTATTAGCTACGAAAATATATTAAATTGCTTTACAAATACATTTGTACAGCAAGGAACAAGTTATATTACGGCAGATATTGCACGTTTTGGACGAGATAAAACCGTCATTGGTGTTTGGTCGGGTTGGAGACTTGAACAAGTGCAAACAATTGAAAAAAGTTCTTTAGATGTAGTAGTTCAGAAAATAAACGATTTAAGGAATCTATTTAATATACCTTTATCAAATATTATTGTCGATGAGGACGGAGTGGGCGGAGGTGTTAAAGACTTTTTAAATTGTAAAGGTTTTGTCAATAATTCATCACCTATCAAGCTGAATAATTCTGATGCAAACTTTAACAATATAAAATCTCAATGCTATTTTGGATTAGCTGAAAAGATAAATAAAAACGAAGTATTTTTTAATACAACTGGCATACATAAAGAAGCTATTATTGAAGAACTACAATATGTCAAACAGGACAAAATGGATTCTGATAATAAAAGGCAAGTGTTAAGAAAAGAAAAGGTCAAAGAATTATTAAATCGTTCTCCCGATTATTCTGATATGATAATGATGAGATATTTTTTTGAGTTAAATAATAAACCAATCGAGTGGAAAATATACTAATATAAAATTTAATTAAAATTTATGAATATACTTGAATTTTTAGGATTGAAAAAAAAGCAGTTAGTTTTGCCAGATTATGACAAGCTACCTGCACAACTTATATTTAGACAGTTTGGAGCTTCACCCGTTTTATATTACGCTGAAAATTCAGACAACTACCTTAAAAAAGGGTTTGAGGGTAATCACGTAGTATTTACTATTGCCGATTATTGTGGCAGAAAATTAACTACTATTCCGCCAATTTTATACAAAGTAAAAGATAAATCAGCTCAAAAAGATTATAACTATCTACGTAAAGAAGGAAGTTATCATAATTACCGTGAATCTTTAAGAATAAAAGCAAAAGCATTTGATGAAGTTAGAAGTCATCCAATCTTGGACATATTAGCAAAGCCGAACCAGACAATGAATTGGGATGAGTTTATTTATGGATATTTTGTTTATAAAAAGTTTGTAGGACGTTCAGTGATTCAAGGGGTATCAACCGATACAGGAATAAACAAAGGCAAACCACAGGAGCTTTGGCTATTGCCTGCAAACTATATTCAAGCAGTATCTGGAAGTAATTTAAACATCATAGACTATTACCAAGATTCACGCAACCCAGAATTTAAGATTCCAACGGATCAAGTTTTAATGATTAGAAATTTTAGTTCTGATTATAGCGTGCCTGGTGGTCATTTGTCTGGTATGTCCGTACTAAAGTCTGCATCAAAACTTTTAACAAAAAGTAATAGTGCAATGGATGCAGAAACAGAAAGCTTACAAAATAGAGGTGCGAGGACATTGGTTTACCCTCAAATACCTAAAGAAATGCTTGGCGGAGGAATAACAATGCCAGATGGACAAACAATTGATGCTATGAATATGGCATTAAATAAACGTTTAAAAGAAGCAGGAAATCAAGGAGTAGTTTTAAACTCATTGCCTTTAGGAATTGCTCAAATAGGATTGTCGCCAGTTGATTTGCAAATATTAGAAACAAATCGTTTTGATATTCAAATGTGGTGTAGCTTATTTCACGTTGATTCAAGAGTTATTTTCAATGACCATACAAGCTCAACTTTGGACAATATGAAAACAGCTCGTTTAAATACTATTACCGACGGAATATTCCCAGACATCGAAGCATTGAAAAACGGATTGAATGAATTTTTGGTTAAGAAATGGGATGATACACTTGTACTTGACTTTGATTATACTATATTACCCGAGATTCAAGATAATCTTAGGCAAGTAGCTAAAGATATGAAAGAAGCTGAGGTATTTACTGTAAATGAAATTAGGGAAATGTGGAAGTATGGAAATTATGAGGGAGAAAATGCAGATAAAATACTAATTAGTAGCAGTAAACAAATTTTAGATGATTTATCGTCAAGTTTGCCAAATGTTACCGATACAAATGTAGCAGGTTATTAATTTACAATTGTAATTTAATTAAGTAAATGACAAGAAAAGAAAAGATTGAATATTGGAAACGATACAGCAAGATTAATAATAAATTAGAACGTTTTGCCTACAAAAGCATTTTAAACGTATTTAAAAAGCAAGGAATTGAATTTACAAATGTAGCTAATGAATTTAGTTTTGAATACGCTTTGAATCGTTTAAATGATATTATTAAACAGTCTGATTTTCAATCTTTCTTTGATGACTATTATTTTAAAGCTGGGCAAACGCTTTTAAAATTCTATAATGATGAATTGAAAAAGCAAGTTCAGCAGATGCAAAGTAAAAACATACAACCTATCAATATCGGATTTAGAGATAAGCAAAAGATTGAAGAATTTGGCAAAGTTTCACAAAGAGATGATGTTGGTCATAAAATTACAAGTATTACAGACTATACTCGTACATTAATTAGAAATGCAATTACTCAATCTATAAATGACAACTTGCCAAAACGTGACATGGCAAAGAAAATATTTGATATTACACAAGGTCAAATAGGAAAGAAACGAGGTTTATTAATTGCACGTACTGAAACAACTTTTATAAGCTCAGTTTCTGCTGAAATAAATATACAAGGAAACGGATTTAAAATGAATAAGATTTGGATAGCGACAGCAGATGCAAGAACTAGAGAAGCTCATTTGGCAATGTTAAATTCAGAAGCTATCGGACAAGACGAATTATTTACTGTTGGAGGAGTTAAAATGAAATATCCCGGGGATTGGGCAGGAGGTGCAGAAAATTGTTGCAATTGTAGATGTGCAATAGCTTATATACCTGCACCATTAGAAGAACAAAATATACCACAAAGTAATAATACACAAATCGGAAATGCTTTAAGTAATGCAGTTTTAAGTTCTTTAATAGCACAATTATTTTAATCTAAATTAGATTTTAATCTAATCCATAGAAGTTTTTAAGCTGTTTATAAGTAATAAAATCAGCTCCACGTTTACCATCGACTGAAGTACGCTTGTTTAATGCAATGCGTACTTTTTTCATTTTTGCCAAAGCGGCATTCCTTCCGCAGTTAAATATCTTCATAACGTCTTTCACGCATACTACTTGCCAATCTTCCATATTTTTAAAAGTCCAATTAAGTATTATTAAGTACAAAGTTAGAATATTTAACTTTTTTTTTCAATTAATTTCGTTCAAATCTATAAAAAGACGTATGAGAGGACTAACGTACAAAAATATAAATACAGAAATATTAGATATTGACCCGAGCAAAAGAACCGTAGTAGCCTATGTTTCAAAGTTTGGCAATATCGATTTAGATGGTGATGTAATGATGCCTGGTTGTTACAAGAAATCTATTAATGAGCGTGGAAGTGCAGGTGCAAATGAATTATTTCACTTGTCAAACCATAGAACACAGCCCGAATTTGTACTTAGTAAACCTATTTTTGAGGAGGATTCATTTGGCTTGAAAATGACTTCTACAATTAGAGATTCATACCACGGAAATGATATTTTAAAAGGTTATCAGGATGGTATTTGGAATCAACATTCTGTAATGTTTTCAGTGCCAAAAGGAAAATATGAGTGCAAAGTTGATTCAGACGGAAACGAGTATAATGTAATTTATGAAGCAAAATTATATGAGGGTTCAACGGTTCTATGGGGTGCAAATCCAGAAACGCCAACTCTCGAAGTAAAAAATATATTTTCACAAGTATTCAATAATGATTTAACAAAAGTATTTGGGCAGTTGCAAAAGCTAACTAAAGCTTATAAAAAAGGCACTTTTACAGATGAGTTTTTCCCATTATTGGAAATTGAAATTAAGATGTTAGAATCTATTATTACAGAAAACTTTGTCGAAAAAAATAGCATTGCAGTCGCAAATGAAGCATTGCAAACGCCAAAAACCGATGAAGGTTTGGAATTAATAAAATGGTTCTCAAATAATATTTAAAACTTTAAAAACTACAAAAAAAAGATGAATATCGAAGAAGCAAAACAAGGTATCGAAAGTGCAATTGATGCACGTTTAAGTAAATATGAAGAGCAGGCTAAATTGTCAGCTAAAGGAATTGAAGATTCATTGAAAAATGAGCTTAATAACTTGCTTTCAAAGCACTCTGAAATCAGCGAGCAAGTTAAGTCTTTAGCTAAACAACAAGATGCTATCGAACTTGCAACAAAAAGAACAAATCAGCAGTTTGAGAATAAATCAAAGTCTTTTTACGCTGACTTAGCAGAACAAGCTAACAACGCAAAAGAAGAAATTGAAAGAATCCGCAATCGTAAATCAAGAGGCATCTCTTTTGATATTGAAGCAGGTCAAGAATTGTTACAAAGCAAAGCGGTTGGTAACGTAACAATCGGAGCATCTACAACTGGTACTTTGCCAACAATGTTTGGTCAAAATATTACTTCAACTCCGAACCGTAAGCAACACGTAAGAGGTTTAATTCCGTCAGTTCCTTTAACTGATGCTATCTACTCATTCCCACGTTATACAAACGGAGAAGGTTCAGTAGGTATTCAAACAGAAGGTTCAGCAAAAGCTCAAACAGATGCTGACATCGCTTATGTAACTTCTACTCCAATCGTAATTGCACACTTCCAACGTCACTCGGAGCAAATCTTACAAGATATTCCTCGTTTGTTGGCGTTCACGTCTGGTCGTATGGTAGAGCAATTGTTGGATAAAGAAGATGATGAGATTCTAAATGGTGCAGGTGGTTCAAATCGTTTGAATGGTATCATTACACAAGCTACTGCATACGCTCCGACAGGTTCGGCAAATACTGCAAATGCTGATAGATTCTCATATCTATTGAATGCTATTTCTCAATTGGCACAAGCTAACTATACTCCAAACGGTGTATTGATTAATCCTTACGCTTATTACGAATTGATGCAAATCAAGACTTCTACAAAAGAATACACAATGCCATACGCTGGCGTAACGTTTGTAGATGGTACATTAAGAATTGCAGGTGTTCCAGTTTATCAATCGACTGCTTGTGCAACAAACGCATTTACAGTTGGTGATTGGTCGCAAGCTGAATTACTTGTAAGAAATGCAATTCAAGTTGATATTTCACGTGAAGACAGCGACAACTTCCAAAAGAATTTAGTTACTGTACGTGTTGAAGAAAGAGTAGGATTAGCAGTTTATCAACCAGGTGCATTTATCACAGGAACTTGGACAGCCTTGGCATCTTGATAAATAGTTTTAAAAAATAAATTTTCTAAAAATTAGTTTTATGGCTTGTCAAGTTCAAATATTTGGCAAGCCTTTTTTATAAAAAAGTTTTTTTTCTAAATAACAAAGTTTATACTTAAAGTTATGAATATACTATTTCATTTACACGCCTATCCAAACAAGAATCTTTCAGGAGCTGAAATGATGGCTCACAGAATAGCAAAGTTTCTACAATCAAAAGGACATAATATAAAAGTTATCAATGGAAGTTGTAATAATAATTCTGTATTTGAAGGAATAGAAGTAATTGGATTTAATTTAAACAAGAATGACCACGATTTGTGGCTTTGGGCGGACGTTGTAGTTACTCACTTGGTAAATACTCACTATTGTTTAAATCAGGCTCGTAAATACAATAAAAAGCTAATTCATCTTATACATAATAGTTTCAGTGACCATATTTTAAAAGTTCGTGAAAATGCAAACTATTTAGTTTATAATTCAGACTATGTAAGACGAATATTAGGTTATAATCATCCTTACACTATTTGTATCCCTCCAGTTAATTATAGAGATTATGAAGTAAGTAATAAAGGTTCTTATATTACTTTGGTGAATCTAAATGAAAATAAAGGCGGTAGAATATTAATAGAAATTGCAAAAAGATTGCCAGAATACAAGTTTTTAGCAATAGAGGGCGGATATTATGATCAAATAAAAGATGAATCAGTAAAGAATATTAAATACTTACCTCCGCAAGTAGATATGAAGAAGATTTATAATAAAACTAAACTTTTATTAATGCCTTCCGAATATGAAAGCTGGGGGCAAGTAGCAATAGAAGCAATAGCTAGCGGAGTGCCAGTGCTATCAAGTGAAGCACAAGGATTGAAAGAAGCTTTAGGAAATGCCACTATATCAATTGATAGAAAAAATATAGATGCTTGGGTTAAATATATAAAAGTAGTTATGGAAGATTCAGCAGTTTATAGTAAATTGCAAGAATTAAGCATTTTAAGAGCTAAAGAATTAGACCCAATACCTTATTTAGAGCGTTTAAATACATTTTTTGAACAAGTTAAAAACGTAAAATCATGGAAGCAGTAAAAGTAAAATTATTAAAAGATTTTCACGGTGACGTAATAGCAAAAGCTGGAGAATCTATTGAAATGAATAAAGACAAAGCGGATTTTCACGCTAAACGTGGTAATGTTGAAATTGTAAAAACAAAAGAACTTAAAATCAAGAAAGAAAATGAAGACGTTGCTTTATGATGTTACTTTTTCAGATGAAGGTAGCGAGGTTGTCGATTTAGCTTATGTAAAATCTTTTTCTGCAATTACTACTACTACTCACGATGCTTTATTGACTAATTTAATTAAATCATGTAGGGCGGAAATAGAAAAAGTTGCAGGTATTTCTATAATTGAAAGAACTATAACTGCTGAATGGTACTCTGTAAATGAAGAATGTTCTTTACCTTATCCAATTATCAACTCTATTACAAGCGTAGAAAGTGACGGTACGACGTTATCAGCAAACGTTGGATATAAAGTAATTGGTACGAGTAAAAAAACGATTATAGGAACTTTTCCAAGAGGTTTAAAGGTTGTTTATACTGCTGGATATGGTGCTAATTGTCCCGAAGATTTAAAGCTTTGTATTGCAAAGGCAGTACTAGAAATATTTGAAAATAGAACGGGAATATCAGTTGAAAATTCAAATTTATTGCCTAACAGTTGGCGTAGTGTAGCAATTAATTATCGACCTACATGGTTAATATTTTAAAATAAAATGGTAGATAAACTAACATTAAACGCTGGTAAGTTACAAGATGAATTAAGCTTTTATAATGTAACTGCAACAAGAGATGATGCTGGCGGTTTTGGAACTTCAACCAAAACATTAGCATTTACTACGCTTGCATACATTGTTCCAGACGGATCACGTAGAACATTTGAAGCAAATAAAAATGAATATATAGAAAGCTATAAAGTTGAGATACGCTACGAGAATGGGAAAGTACCAAACGAGAATCAACTTGTACTTTTTAATTCTATTTGGTTTAATATTGTTTCAGTAGAAAACGTAATGGCTCGTAATTTAGTAATTAAGCTTATTTTAGTAAAAAAATAACTTTTAAAAATTAGTTTTTATGGCAGTTAGAGGTAGAGATGAAATAATTAGAAACTTACAAAGATATTCTCAATCTATGATTAGGGAATTTGAGTATGAATTATTACGTGCTTCATCTACTATGGAAATGAAAGCTAAAATGAATGCACCAGTTGGAGAACCAAAAAAGTCAAAAGGTGTTCCAGTTGATATAGGAAAATTAAGACAAAGTATTTTCCACAAAGTTGATGATAAAAATTTGACAGCAAAAGTAGGAGCAACCGAATTTTATGCTCCTTATGTTGAGTTTGGTACGGGTCAATATGTAGAAGTTGATTCAGAATTTAAGGATTTGGCAATGGAGTTTTATGTAAATGGACAAGGTAAAATGCGACCAAGACCTTTTTTAATTCCTGCTTTTTATTCTGAAAGAAATAAGTTTATTCAAAATATTAAAAATATAGTTAGAAAATATTCGGCATGAAAGACACTACTTATCCATTACGCAAAGCATATTATTCGCTTATCAGCGGACTTGGATATGATTGTTATGATACTAAAGCTCCAAATTCTGTAAATAAACCGTACGTAATTTTAGGAACGCAAACATCAGCAGAAGAAAGTACAAAAAACTCTTTTAATATGCGATGTTCTATTACTTTGGATATTTATGCAGGATTTACAGACTTTTATTCAAGCAGAAAAGGTTTAGATTTAATAGTTAATAATATACTTACAAATTTAATGCCTTCGCCTGGTCAATGTAGTTTTACTTTAACGGATTTTGATATATTTGCAACCAAGAAAGTAATTGATAACGATTTTGACCCAATCGTAACAGATACTCAAAGTATTTTTAGAAAAATTATAGTAATTGAACATTTATTAAAACAAAAATAAAAAAATGGCAAAAAGTAACGCATCATCGCACAAATTGTATATCGTTGAAAGCAATGCAAATAAATTAGTTGCAGAATTGACTAATATTTCGCTTTCATTTTCGGGAAATACTATTGATTTTACATCTAAAGACAATAATGGATTTAGAGATTTTATTGTAGGTCTTAAATCATTCTCATTGTCTATTGAGGGATTTGTAGATTTTCAAGCAGGTACAGATGAAAGAAATTTTGATGACTTAATGACATCGGCAAAAGCTGGTAGTTCTTTAAGTTTATTGTTGAAAAATACAACGTCAGGAGATTCAACTCACGCTGGCACAGCTTATGTAACAGCATTGCAATTAACTTCAGGAACTGAAACAGGTTTAACATTTACTGCTACATTGGAATTTAGCGGAGATATTACAGTTGGAACTGTTGCTTAATTAATTAAGTCATAAAAACGAAATACAAATCTTTGAAGTATTAAAAGTTAAATTATGAAAGGACGATTTTATATAAATGGTTTAGGAAATTGCTTAGTTGGTACGTATGCTTTACGTCATCTAACTAAGCATTTTTTATGTGATGCACAACAATTATTGTTTTTAGCAACACAACAAGGTATGAGTTTAGAATTTACTTCATATTTTCTAAAATATACCTATGAAAATGCTTTAATGCAAAGCGAGGGGGCAGGATTTAAGCCTAAAAGTGTGGAGGAAATAGATTTGTTTTTAGACACAAATACTCCATCAACCGAAGAGTATAAAGGTGCAATTGATGCTTTATGGATTTCAGTTGTAGGTATGACAGCAGAAGAATTTGCACAAAAAAATAATATTAAAAAGAAACAGGCGAGGCAAAAAAAAAGAATGGCACGAGTTCTGGAAAGAAATTGACAAAATTGGACTAAAAAACGGTTTTACTATATTTCAAATATTTTCTTTTACTTTATATGACATCTTTATTTTGCATGAAGCTAACGAGGAAGATAAAGAATTTGAATTGTTTCAGATACGTGAGCAAATATATTGGGGTATAAATATTCATACTCAAAAACATATTTCACGTGATAAAATATTCAAATTGCCTTCTGAAAATAAGAATATAGAAAGAGATTTTGTAAAAGAATATGAGCAACGATATGCAGAACGTCAGCTCGCAAAACTATTAAAGAAATGAATGCAGGATTAGGAAGCTTTTTTTTATCAATCGGAGTTGATATTGATGATTTAAACAAAGGGTTAAAAAATGCACAAAAAGATATAGATAAATTTGGTAGTAACCTTGAAAAAATAGGTGGTAAATTATCTGTATTAGTTTCAGCACCTTTAGCTTTAGTTGCTAAATCTGCATTAGATGCGAGTGGTGAATTTGAAAGCTTGCAAACATCTTTTAATACTATGTTAGGTAGTGTTGAAGCTGGAAAGAAAATGATGCAAGATTTGCAAAAATTTAATTTATCTACTCCCTTTGAATCTAAAGAAGTTGCAACAGCTACAAAATCTCTATTAGCATTTGGATTTGCACAAGAACAAGTAATTCCTAATCTTAGTCGTATTGGTGATATATCCGCAGGCGTTGGAATGAGTGTTAAGGAACTTGCAGACATCTATGGAAAAGCAAGAGTATCAGGCACTTTGATGGCGGAAGACATAAATCAATTAACAGGACGAGGCATTCCAGTTATTCAAGAATTTGCTAAACAATTAGGAGTTTCAGAAGGTCAAGTAAAAGCATTAGGTAGCGAGGGTAAAATATCTTTTGCAAACTTAGAACAAGCATTTATATCATTGACAAGTGAGGGCGGAAAATTCTTTGGAATGACCGCAAATCAAGCAACGACTTGGCAAGGTGTTATGTCAAATGCAAGTGACAGTATAAATCAAAGTTTAGTTACATTAGGTGATACTATAATTAAATCTTTAAATCTTAAAGAAGTAATTCCGCAAGCTACTGCTTATTTATCTGAATTAGTTGATGCTTTTAAAAATTTATCTCCCGAAGCACAAAAAGCAATAGTTATAATAAGTGGATTAGGAATAGTTATTCCTCCAATATTAGTTTTAGTTGGTGAAGTATTGCCAATGATGGCAAAAGGTTTTACAGCAATAATTTCTCCAGTTGGGTTGGTAACTGTTGCAATCGGTGCTTTAGTTGCAATATTGGGCGAGCATTATTTGACTACAAAAAAAATAGAATCTGCCTTAAATTCAATGAATGAAGTAAATCAAGAAGTTAGCAACTCTATTAGAACAGAAGTCGATGAGATTACTAAATTAAATGATATACTTCAAAGTAATACAACATCATACGATGAGAAAAAACAAGCTTTAGAAAAATTACAACAAATAAATCCTCAATATTTTGGTGGTTTAAATGCTGAAAATTTGAATTATTCAGAGCTTAATAGGTCTTTAAGTTTATATATTGAAAATTTAAGAAATGCACAAGAAGCAAAGCAATTATCTGAAAAACTAACTAGTAATCAAGCATTAGTTGCAGAATTAAAAAAAGACCCAAGTAAAGGCATATCTTATGCACAAGGTGTCGGAATAGCTTTAGTTAGCCCTAAAGGTCAGCAACAATTTAAAAACAATGTAAAAAATATTGTAGATGACCAAATAAGGACTATTGAGCAAGAAAATTTAAGAATGAAACATCAATTAACCAATTTAAAAATAAAAGGTTATGGTGTTTCAGATTTAGCTACTTCGACAAGCGGTGCAACTGCTATAACAGGTGCTGGAGTTAGTGCAGGTGGTGGAAAAGAAAATAAAGATTTACAAAAACAATTAGAGGAAGATTTTAAACTTAGAAAAGATTTAATTGACAATATTCAAAAACTTTATATTGATAGAATTTCAGATACCTCAAGACGTGAAATAGAATTATTAAAATATAATACAAATGAAGAGTTAAAAGAATATGAAAAAAGAATAAAAGGACGTGAAGATTTTGAGAATTTATTTGCTCATTATAGATTAAATAAAGAGAAAGACTTACAAGAAAGAATATTTGAAATTGAACAAGAAAAAAGATTTACACCTGATAAAATAAAAGGTACTGGATTTTTTAAAGGGTTTGATTTAACCGCAGTTCAAAAATCATTACAATTAACTAAAAATAGTGTAAATGATTTAAAATCTTTTGATGTTAGTAAAGGATTTGATTTAGGAGCAGTAAGTAAGAATATGCAAAAACATCTTGCTGATATGATTGGTGGTGCAGAAAAATTAAAACTTGGATTAAACATTCCTCAATCTGTTGATAAAAGAATGGAGAATCGTTTAAACAATATGCTTCAATTAGGTGTAAATGCTCAAATTGCTGGTAATAACGTTGCTAATTTAGAGAAGTTTTTAGGATTGGCACAAGGAACAATCGACAAAACTAATTATCAAGCTTATTCTGACCAAGCTCAAATAGTTTTAGATGCAAATGGAAGAATGAAAGATTCTTTAATGCAATTATCAGCCGAAGCGATAGTAAGTTTAGGAGATATGATAGGACAAATGATTACAGGAACTCAAACTATTAAAGATTTGGGTATGGTGTTATTAGATACATTATCAAAAGCATTAGCACAATTTGCAACGATTAGAGCAATACAAGGTATTGGTGAAATATTTTCTGGAAATATAGCTGGAGGTATTAAAAATCTTGGTTTAGGATTAGGTTTAGGAGTAGGTAGTGGTATATTAAAAGGAATGGCAAATAAAGCACAGAATCAGCAACAACCTACAAATCAACAACAACAATATTCAGTAATTCGTGGAGGTGATATTTTCACAGCACAAAATCGTTATCAATTAATTAAAGGATTCTAAAAAATGGCATACGGTTTAAAATATATAGCAACAGCTTACGGACTTTCAAATGTTGCTTGGAAAGTAGAATTATTAGAAAATGGATATTCAGGTTCAAGTTCAGAAATTCAACTTGTCGGTAATGGCATAAAAATCGGATACGACAACGAAGACGACAGATTCAACAATATTTATTCTCGTTATGCAATTATAGATTTAAAAGTAACATCTACTTTTAATTTAGATTCACTTCAATTCGATGATGAAAGAAAGTTTCAAGTAAAAATATATAAAAATAATGCCGTTGAATTTATCGGCTGGTTAATACCTTTTTACTCTTCACAAGAATTTGAAGATGAGTCTTTAGCTACTATATCCATACAAGCAAAAGACGGCATTAATCAATTAAAAAACATTGCATATTATAACTCAAATCCAACATCTATCAGCTTTAAACAAAGTTTTAAAGATGTTATTTCACAATCTTTAAGTCAAACTGGATATGCTTTAGATTTAGAAATATATTACAATAAGTATGATGCTTCAATGGCAAAAACAACAAGCGATTGTCCATTGGCACAACTTTATTTTAATGTAAATACTTTATCAAAAAACGAGACAGAATGGTATAATTTTTACGAAGTATTACAAAGGTTATTAACTATTCACAATCTTAGATTGTTTCAAGGTGCTGGAAAATGGGTAATAATTGACCAAATGGATTTGATAGAGGGAGTTATCTATGGTCGAAAATACAATAGTTCAGGAACGAAAACTGCAAATGTTTCTTTAAATTCAGATTCAGTAATTCATACTGGCGGATTAAAAGTAAAAACAAATACAATTGTAAGAAAAGATATACCTTACAAACAATATTCAGCATTTTTTAACGCTGGAGCTTTATCAAATTTGCTTAAAAATGGAGAATTAACAAGCTTTAGCGGATTAACTCCAAACGGTTGGACAAAAGTAGGTACTTGGGGATTTGGTGATTATGGACCAAACGTAACAGATGGCGTAAATAATGGTATTAAGTTTCAAAACAAATATACTCAAAGCTTAAATTATGATGACACACTTTATTTTGAAAGTGAAGAGATTGACGTATCAAGTTACGACGCATTTACTCTCGATTTTGAAGCTTATGCTGATTCAACCATAGATGCGATAAAAATTGGTATTAAATTATATGATAATACAGGCATAAGTTCAGCTGAATATTTTGTCGATAAAATGGGTATTCCACGACAAGATGGACGAGCCGCAATAATTGAAAAAGGATTTTTAGATACATTTTTTAAGTTTCAAATTGAATGTATTATCAGTTCAGCGACATTGTATTTGGGCAATATTACTGCTTTAAAAGTTAGAATATATCCTGGTTTTACTTATAATACCGTACCGACAAATACAATTGTAAAATATAGAAACTTACAATTAAGGGCAAAAGATGAAGAGGTATCTAAGTTTAAAGGTAGATATTTTCAAGTAACAAATACAGATTTGCCAAAAACGTCTAAAAATGCAGAAACTTACGACGTTTATTATCAAGATAATTTAGATTTTATAAAAGCTAACTATAATAATTTTTTATATGTTGGTGATTCAGATATTGAAACACAATCTTGGAAGCGAAACACAGATACTGAAAGCAATCCTTTAGTAGTTTCGGTATTAAAAGATAAATTAGCCGTTACGGCAACTTATAATGACATTTTAGAAGGTAGTGTATTTGGATTTTTAGATTTTATAAATACTCCTACCATTACAGCTTCAAATAAACGTTTTTTAGTATTAAATACTGCTTATAATTTACAAGAAAATGCAACTGAATTAAATTTAGTTGAGCTAAAATCAAGTGAAGTACAATATAACACAAGTACAACAGACGAGATCGGAAGAGCGTCGTGTAGGGAAAGAGTGTAGGCTATAGTGTAGATCTC
>OGWN01000021.1_pt1 | contig 22814 bp, 30 predicted proteins | sample 1575921 | NCBI WGS metagenome assembly OGWN01 (sample SAMN07581531, study PRJEB24739) | freshwater metagenome
AAGGCTCCAGCTAAAAAGCCTGCCCCAGCTAAGAAGGCACCAGCCAAGAAACCGGCAGCACCTAAAAAAGCTAAGTAATGGTTAATTTTGGAGTTCTGTGTAATTCTGACACAGTTAGATATCACCTAAGAAACTTCAAGAACCATAATACTCAGGAGTGGTCTATTTACACAGATCACTCCTTTTTCTTGACTACATTACATCCCAAGAATATCGCAGTATTACATTGGCCTTACCCCAGTAATCCAGACTTTATTGGCATAGTAAGTGCAATTGAAGAAAAGTGTGAACACATATACATTATCATAACAGAGTTGCATAGGCCAGCGATAGAGTTTATGCAAACGTTTGATAGGCCTAAATTCACATTCTACATTGCAGGCAACATAACTGCACCCGTAGAGTATGCAACAGTTAAACAGTACCACGACTGGTTCCACACATCCAGTTATTTCTACAAAGAATGGTTACCAGAATTATTATATAGGCTTGACCGCGGACGTAAAGAAATTACGTTCGACATGTTGTTGGGAAGAAAGAAACTACACCGAGATTATGTTTATTGCCATGCAACAGGTATGCCCGAGTCTGCAAGATTTATTAGATATTTTGAAGCTGAGAATTCTAAAATTGTAGAGGACTTAAAGCACTGGACATTTGAACATGCCGGAATGAAATACGATCATCCTTTGGAATGGACCGTTGATCGTGTTCAGTACTATGGGCATAACATGAGCATTAGTCAGATTATCCCCATTGAAGTTTACAATAAAACTGCATTTAGTGTTGTTGCTGAAACAAACTATGACAACTATTACCAGTTCTTTACTGAGAAAACTGCAAAGCCTATTATTGCAAAACGATTATTTTTAATGGTTGCAGGGAAAGGTTACCTGGCAGCATTACGTAACATAGGTTTTAAAACGTTCCACGGTATTATTGACGAAAGCTACGACGAAATGGAGCATGCCGCAGAACGTTGGTCTGCTGTGTGCAAACAAATGGACTGGCTGCACAACCAAGATCAACTCGAAATACTAGAAAAGATTAAGCCCATCGTAGAACATAATTTTAATGTCATGATGGGCCGGAAATGGTACGACGAGTTTAACTCTGACCTAGAAGAATCTATTTCGGCACTTCTTCGGCAAACTTAAAACTAGCTAGGTTTTTAGCTTTTGATTCGCACATGATGTCAAAGTCTTGTGCGAATTCTTTTGCCCAGTCGTTTACTGCTTGGTTCCAATAGTAGTCGCTATGTGCTCGCAGGCCAGCTTTCCGCTTTCCGTTTGCAAGCAAAAGTCCGTGATCTGGAAGTACAAGAGGGTCATGTCCAGCAAGCTCATCTTCACGGCTAACGCTATAATGACAAGTAGGACGAACCCCACGCCAACTCTCAATAACCCGCTTAACACGGTCATCACCGGGTTGAATGTATTCGCCCTCTCGAACCCAGTGGTGGTGGATATCAAGAACGATAGGCACCAAATCGCTAATACTAAGACAAGTATCCAAACCATGTGTTATTTCCTCGTTTTCGATTGTAATAGTGTTTCGGGCTTCGGGACTAAGACGCTGGTACGCTTTGCGAATACCTTCGGGACCTTGACGGCCACTGATGTGTACATTAATCTTAAAGTCCTGAAACTTTTGGCCGTAGCCCATGTACCTGGCCATGTCAGCATGGTACTCAAATTCTTCTATGCTACGGTCAACAATGCCTGCATTATCGCTTGCCAGTACACAAAACTGACCAGGATGAAAACTAAGCCGTACATCGCGGTCCCTAGCCAACCTCCCCACTTCACTAAGATGTTTTTCGATATAATCCCGAACGTCCAGTTTGCTATAAAAATACCTAAAGCTAGGTTCAGTATACATAGGCAGCATGTCGCTACCAAGACGTACCATACGTAGATGTGCATCAAGTTCTCCAACTTTGTTAACAAGAGATTTGGTTGCGGCAATATTGTGCATAACAATAGTCCACATGCGATCTTCAGCTTCGTTTGGACGTTGGCGCTTGAGCCAAGCTACTGTGGTACCTTTGTAGTTAAGGTCGGGTACTGAAGCAACGCCTTTGGGCGTGTGTTCGGAAAATTTGCAAGCAAAGCCAATACGAGGTGTAGTCATACTCGTATTATATGCTATGTTTATTTTATGGTCAACTATAAATCCAGCCTAAGTGTTCGACTCGATGTATCCAAGTAAAAATGGGCACATTAAATGGTAATTCCCATTGTCCGTTCCAACCCAAATATGTGGCTGCTGGTAGTTTGGGTTTTAAGTCAGTCTGGGTACTTGCCCAAGGTTCTGGGTATGTTGGGGTGTAAACACCTGCCCATTTAAAACGATCTACTGTAATTCCTTCTACAGTTACTTGGTCAACAATAACAGCCATGTCTGGTGTATCATTGGTTTTGTTGGTAAATTCTAGCACAAACCTATGCTCACCGACTGCCAAATCAACATTGTAGTCTAGCACTGTGGACTCGGTAAGTGTCATGGTTACTAAATCCGGATATATACCTGCACGAATAATAGGCGCAACTGAACCTTCGGGAACCAAACGGATTTTAATTAGCGTGTTGTATTTGGTATCCATATGATTCTAAAAACTCCCGGTACTCGGGGAAAACTTTACAAGCATCAAGTTTAAATTCTGTGTCCCAGCGAAGCATCCACTGCACGAGCTCTTTGCGTAAATCTTCCACATTGTCGGGCTCCGGTGCTTCAAGCATAGATATTATTGCGCTACATTCTCTAGCTAAACTCTGCGCTAAATTTTTTACGTTTCGGCCTGTTGTAATAGTTTGTCTTGTAATGTTAGCAGACAGTTCTTCGTATAATTTTTTATACTTAGGAATAAACTGTTTGCGTATACCAATTGGCAAAACACAGATTTGTAAGTATGCAGGGTCTGTTAGTGGAATACCTTGCACAATTAAGTTATTTGCCCAAGCCCAACGAAGATACTGGTCATAGTTGTTCACGTTAAACAACTGAGGAACACTACGTAAAACAATGTGGAATGTATCTGTTTGCTGTGCAATTAGCCACTGTATGTTTTTAATTACTTCTTCAGTTACTGACCCTTGCCTAATGTAGTGATTATTTTCGTGTATGCTTTCTAAACTGACTTCAATGTCGCAGCTACGAAATTTCTTTAACTTGTCTACCAATTCGTAATCTAACATGGTACCGTTGGTAACAAAACTAATGCTCATGCCTTGCCTGTTTTGCTCAAGTAAGAAATCTAATAACTCATGGAATCGTTTACTTAGTAAAGGCTCGCCGCCCATGAAGTGCATACGGTTAAGGTTAGGCGTTTCGATTATGCTTGTTTTAAAGTTTTCCCATGATGTCTGATCAGCAGTCCAATTTTTGTTAGCAGTAGATTCGATTAGCTTCCACTTAGTGAACAATGAGGATATCTTGCTACTTGCATTTGGGTTACACATCTTGCAAGCCAAATTACATTCGTTACCTAAGTCAATGTGCCAGTCAATGGGTTTGCGTTCTGTATAGCCCGTTTCCTTGCTAGCATCAAACGCATCTCGCATTGGACTCTGATGGTAACTGCGGGCAAATGCCTGCTCTGTAAAGATTACGCTTTTGAAGTTCTCTTTTACCCTCCGGCTTTCGTAGCCATGCGCTTCTTCATGGTAACATCCTGAACAACTTGACAAGCGTTGGTCGCCGTGCATAAGAGTACGCACGTCTTTCATTGGATCACTATTGTACCATTGTACTACTGTGTAATTTTTTATATTATATTTTGTAGAGTCGTTGTGGGGCTTTCGCTTTTCGCTACAACACATGCCAAAGCTGCCATCCCAGTAGATATGCGTGTTCGTCCAGGGAACATTACAAAATATTTTTTGATCGGGCATTACTCAATGATACCAAAATTTGCCCACCGTGCGTCACCCAAGCTGACCCATCCTAGTGGACCACCTAACGTTGGGTTTTCATTAAACACTACTGTAGCTTTTGGTGCATTGTAGTTAGGCGGGCTTGCCGCACTAGTAACATTCATCTTCCCCAAGTTAAGTTGTGATATTGTAACAGAACCATCAGGGTTAAGCAAAAGATTATTCTTCGAATTAGTTGTAAGCAGTAAAGCTTGATTACGGGTTGAACCCAATTGTGCAATGCCGCCTTGTTTCTTTCCTGCAATGATTTCAATGTCCTCGTCCCAAACTGTTAGGGCAAAAGTTGGCTCTAACGTGTTAATACCAATTCTGCGAGCACCAACAAAGAATGTATTTGCAATTAGGGTTTCACCTTTTACTTGCAAGTCATCGAGAACACCGACACGTTTTAAATTGCTGGTCGTAATGCCGTTAGATAGGTGTCCGTCTTTAACGATTTCTTCGCCTTGTAACGTAATTCTATTAAGGTCAAGACCCTCTTCCTTGATCTTACCAAAAATTACATCGCTATATCCGCTAAAGAGGTCGGTATTTAGATTGTCACGAACCTTTTCAGTTGCAGCATCAACCACAGTAACAAAGCCCGGGCTAGTTAAAACAACGTTGCCGTTTAGATAGATATCACCTTCTAGCTTAGTCGTGTTCTTAATAGTTAAATCCCGTGTAAGTAACTCATTCTCAACCACAGTGTGTGTATCGAGGATTGTTACTTGTATTCTCGATGCTTTGTCATCAATACCGTCACTGGCAAAATTATGTATAATGCCGCCATTAACGTTATCGCCACTGATGTTGGTGTCAAAGTCAATTGAACTAGCTTTGATACTCTTTTCGGGGAATGTAAAAGATTTTAACTTTTCATCTAATAGATGCGATATAGCATTTTCTGTTAGCTGGTTAAAGTCGAGCTGAGAAATATAGTTCTTAACAGTTTCCCCAATTAACTTCTCAGCGGTTACAGATATGTTTTTGACTATGCCATTTGCGGCATTTGACAAAGTTCTATCAATTTCAGTTAGGTCAGGTTTATACTCAGCCGCTGCAATTTTTGCGGCACGTTCTGCTGAAGCTGCAACTAGCTGGTCTACCTTGGTTTGGGATACGGCATTATTAATTGCACGGGCAACATCAGCGTCAACTTTTTCTTGAACGCTGGTTAAAATCTGCGCCGATAATGATTCAACTAAGCCTGCAAATGCTTGATTATAGTCCATCGAATGTTATTGAAATTACGTGCTCGTAATTACGCTTAACAAGTCCCTTGTACATTAGGTTTTTATGCACTAAGAAATTGTTTGCACCAGCATCTAAGCTGAATTTAGCGAGCTGTTTGAAATACATAGTTCTGCGATCAAAAGATCCATAAGACTCAAGTTGGTTAGTACTTTGGTCAATACCATAGACGGTAGTTTTCCAACTTGCCCTATCTTTAAGGTCCCAGTCATGAGACTCTAGAAATGTCTTCTTCCCGGAATTATTTCTAATTAGAACAGGTTGACTGTACTCACGATCTTTGTAGTCTTGGTTCTTATAGTCTTTTAACGTACTTATAACAAAATTCTTAGCTAGGCTACAGAATAATGATATTTGTTTTTGTTGTTCATCATCAGTTGTTGCAAAAGTAAAATACTCATCTAATGCAACAACAACATCAAATCTCTTTTGATAATTTGGTAAGTCTTTTCTATCAATGAAAGTAAATTTTACTCCGGCCGCGCTTAAAAAGTCCCTTGCCTCTTTACTAATTTCTGTAACAGAAATGCTAGGAATCGTGGATGCTAATATAGCCGGATTAAAACCAACAAACAACACACTGTCCGGAACAGAATTATAAAACTCATATACCCCTATTAGGATCTCGTTTTTCTTTTTAACAACGTCCGCTGTGTGTGCATTAAATTTAAAAGCCGACAAAATACTATTGGTATAACTATCAAATTGGATCATACTTTTATTTAGCACTTCGTATCAAATCAAGTGTTACGCAATGGAAGCCACCACCTAATGTACGACTGTGTCGTAGTTCAAGAGGTATAACATCAAATTTCCATGTCTCCAATGCCTTGATTAATTCAGTTTGATTCTTGTCAACAATAACTGTTGAAGTGTTTAACACTAGCATGTTTAACGCTATCCATTTACTTGCATATGGATAGTTATGAAAATTCTGTGCAACAACATCATTGATATAAATTTTGTTCCATCCGTTAAAGACCTTGGGACAATTCTTTTCATTGACTCTGCTAGCATTTAATAACACCAGCCCTTCTCTTAAAGGAACAACAGTGCTGTCAATATGCACCCCGCTGTAAAAATTACAAAGTTCAATTTCTACCTTAGGGAATTGTTTGCACAGCCATTCATACGCCGCACGATTTCCACTGGCCGACTCTAACATAAGCATTTTGTCATTTAGTCTCAGTACATTGGCTGCATCAAGAATCATACCCTCATTACGTGGCATGTGAATAACTCGTTTCGCATCTTCGATTATGTCAACGTAGCATTGATATTCCATGTCGCGGCACGGATACATCATTGCAGTATCAACCACTGTGTCTCCATACACTAATAGTCGATCCCTCGGGCAGTAGTTATATAGACCGTCATGTGTTTGAAAGTTTAAAGGATCAGGCCTAACAACTTCAACACCAGCTAGTACTAACGCTTCACAAAGCTTATGCAGGTCTTCTTCGGTTTCGTTGATTATCCATTGCTCCACAGGGCCACTTGGTGCTGGAGTTTCTTTCCAAGCACTGTTTTCAGCCTCTTTTCGGTACACGGGATCATGCACTGGCCAGTTTGCATGGTCAGCTCTACCGACTACTACCTTTTTTAGAGTGTCCCATTCATTGTAACTTGATATCATTTGTTTCCTAATACGTCAAAGATGTTGCCATATTCGTAATACGCCCAATCGTCATAGTCAACATACGTGTTTAGTTGACGACGATAAACTACTTTTAACCAAACTCTTGAGTTTCCCACTTTTACTGGGTACCACGCAAACCACTTTTCCCAAGGTGATTTAGTTTGTTTTCTGTAACTAAGTCCCATCATACCCAACCTGTTATCTGCAATGTATATCTAGGGTCAATACCTATATTAGCGGCAGCATGTGGGGTATCGTACTCCCATTCAATAACTGTACCTGCTTCCCAATTCACTATACCGGTCCCATTAATTTCGCTATAGTGCCCGGGTTTCCAATCCTCAAGAAAAATCACTGCTCTACGTATACGATTCTCTTGTCCTTGTAGGTTAAAAAGTTTTATATACTTAACATACAGGTCTCCGTGTGTCGGCAAGACCGTTCCAGTGTCCATTCTGTAGTAACTAGTACCAATATCTTTCCACCCACGCTCTTTATAAAGATCAACAAACTGGTTATTCCACGACGGTTGTGCATTCCGCATGTCGCACATAACACCAGTAAATCTGTTTGAATAGCCAAGCTTGGTCCACTTATCTACACTTTCGGGATCATTAAAGTTCTCGTTGGTATACGTTAAGTTCTTAAACTCATCGTCCCAGAATACCGGAATATTATACTTTTCGTGTGTTGCCATAATGTATAACTCTAATCTCTGGATCAGCAACTTTATAAGTGCGCCATGGATCAATAACAATACTTCCTTTAAGGAACAAGCAATACTGACTTTGCGGTGTGTTTACCCCGGCGTATCCGTAAGTAACTTGTCTATTGTGCGCCATTAGAACAACACCTTTGACTTCTTGTGGTACAACCGATTCAGTTAATGGGTCAATATATTGTGGTACAATACCGAACTCACGTTCCAAGTAGTATCCTACTAGCAAACTGTAGCTGCCTTCGGTGTATGCAACATCCGGCTTATATGCTTTACCGTGAATGTATACAGGCAAGAATGCATTGTTAGCTTCGTCTGCAATAAACTTAGCCAGGTTACGTGCTTGTATTTCCCTGGCATGCATAATAGCATCAAACAAGTCATAACCTAGATCTAGTTCTTCTGCTAAGTGTCGTAGTGCAATGTTGTCGCGTGGGTGGCAGGGGCCTGCATCGCCTAAGCCCGCAGTCATATATTTAGGTCCCATAATTCGCATTGAACTCTTTGCCAATGCGTTAGTAACTACATCCACATTAATGTTACCTTGTTTAATGGCAACATCTTGTATCATGTTTACCAAGCCTATCTTGGCGCTAATGAATGTGTTGTAAAAGACCTTGATGCATTCAGCTTCGTCCCACGTTCCAACTTCATATCGTGGATTGTTTTGCATTAATGGTTTATAAAAGTCAATTAGCAACTGTGCATCCCCAGTAACGTCCCCATCCTCTGTTCCAATAATAACCATCTCCGGATTAACCATATCCCACTCAACACTTCCCATAGCAATGAGATACGGATTATATATGAACCGTGGATTTGTGATATGCTGGCGCAAACGCTTTCTTACTGTTCCAGGTAATACTGTGCTAATAAGAACAACTAGTTGATTGGGTCGAGCCCAACAGTTAATTTGCTTTAGTACATTTTCTACGATATCGTAGTTAAAGTCGACGTTGGGTAAATTCGCAATAGGAGTGTCGCCACCGTAGATTGGATTGTGCGGTGTTTGTACTGCAACAAAAATAATATCTTTACCTAGGATAGCATCTCGCAACTGGTCAACAATTTTGACAGTGTCGCTCTTCTTTGGGTAAATATCATAACCGGTAACGTTATACTTTGTTGCCATTACTTCGGCGCATGGCATCCCTAATTTTCCAACTCCAATAAACCCAACTTCCATTAAATGCTCTCCTTTGTACCTGTTAATTTCAATAATTGGTATCGTATACTGTACGATAAGTTTTTTAAACAACTAGATTTTGATTTACACTATGTTAATGACATAGTACCAGATCCACCATACTATTATATTTCAGATTTAAACACTTCTCATCAAAATTCAAAAAATAGTGTATGGTTTTTTGATCAGGAACCGTTGCACCCCGAAGCTTTAAGATTTGTTGACTCAGCATCAAAGTGGTATTTTTCTTCTGGTGCTAAACTGTTAGTGACTAGCGAAATCTCAGAAACTGTTGATCGATATGCTCAAGGCATGAATGCCACAAGTATTTATTACTTCTTTCACGCTATTGCTGCAAATGAATGGTACCGCAACTACCGTTGGGACTATCCAAAATACACTGGCCACAAGCATACCTTTATAAGTTATAACAACCTGGTAAGCCCATTTAGAGCACACAGAATAGACTTGCTGTGTAGATTATACGACAAGGATTTAGTAAAGCAAGGACTTGTGAGCTTCAATGCGCCCGGTGATGTCCAACTAGAAAAGGCAATTGAAAGAAATCCTTGGTACACTGAAGAATCAAAATTTATTTTTAACAAACAAAAATCCAACCTTAGCGAATCATTAACTATTGATACTGAGAAGGTAGAGGGTTTTCTTAGTGCTTCAATTGATTTAAAAAACTCCAGGGATTGCCTAGTACAGGTTGTTACAGAAACTGAGTTTTTTAAAGATAAACTGCACTTAACTGAAAAAGTTTTTAAGCCAATTGTATCGGGACAACCGTTCCTATTACTTGCAGGTGTTGGTAATCTTGGATATTTAAAACGCTACGGCTTTAAGACATTCAATGATTACTGGGACGAGGGGTATGATACTATAACGGATCCAGGAAAGCGAGTTGAAGCTGTTGTGAATATCATTGAGCGCATATCGAACATGAGTTATAGCGAGCAAGTTTCAATGCGTAAAGACATGCAAGATATTATAGAACATAACTTTAGACATTTATTTACTGACCTAAAGCCTATTGTAGTTGACGAGTTCTTAAAGAATACAACAGCGGCGTTAGATTTGCATGGAATAAAGTATACTGCGAACGATATAAAACAAATATACCAGTTGTTAGTTAATTAACTTTTTCGTAGATAAATTCTGCTTCGGGTATTCTTGTACGCCCGTTCTTACTACCCAATACTACCACTCGACGTATCCCACGATCAGTTTTAGCAGTTAATATAATGCAGCCACCTGCCGCAATTGTAGTACCAGTCTTACTAACGATAAATTCGTGACGTTGTCCCACTAATGGATTAGTTTGCTTAAACAGTAACCATTTCTTTTTAACGCGGATTTCTACTTTAGTCTTTGCTGCGGCGTCATTTATGATGCTGTTTTGCTCGGCAACGTGTAGTAGTTTTAACAAATCATCAGCAGTGCTTACATTACCTGCTAGTAAACCAGTTGCATCCACTAGAGTAGTATTAGTGAGCCCCCAGTTCTTTGCGTTAGTATTCATGTCATTGATGCATTTACTGTAACCACCAACATAATACTTGCACAGCAATTCCGCAGCTAAATTATCGCTACGTACCATAGCTAACTCAATTAGCTCGCGGCGAGTGAATTTATATTCTCTTGAGTATTGTAGCAGTTCTGATAGATCTTGGCCCGAGCCTATCACTGTGAGCACAGTGAATACTTTGGTAATTGAGGCAATAGAGCGAACATCTCCTGTGTTCTTGCTTCCCAGTATTTTATTATCTGCGTCTGCGACAAGCCAACTCCTGGCTGTAAGGTCATCAGCGTCTCGTATAGTTCCGGTAACTTTCCCCCAGCATGAGAGTGAGGCAAGTAGTAAAAGAAAAGAAAGTACTTTATGCATGAATCCAGGTATCTATCGATTAACATTGTATTAAAGAGATGATGAAGTTTTAGGGAATCGGTACATTACATTGTCGCCGAGACTAATAACACAACCTGCTTCGTTATCCATTTCAACAATAGTGTATGATCCTGTGTCCTTGTTTACATAAACAACAGTATATGTACTATTCATTCCGCTGCGTTTTCCAATTACCATAGGCTCTTCACCAAACTTTTTTAATTCGGATTGAAGCGTTTTAAATGGAAAACATACAACACCTAACTCAACTTCGGTGCCCTCTGAAGCAAGGGCGCCAAAGCTTAACATTACTAGAATTACAGCAAAAAGTCTAGACATAAATGTTCCTTTTATGTACTTATACAGCCCAAAAAGGGCTGTATTTTTACTTTCCAGCTAACGGGTTGTCGATTGCTCGTTGGATTTTAATATCCACTTCTCTCTGAACCTGTTTAATAGCGTCAGCAGTTTCACGTTGGCTTTGCTTGATGTTTTGATCAAGTTCGCGGCTATTTTTACGTAGTTCTTGCTGAACTTCTTTAACACTGGCGTCTGTTTCACGTTGGCTTTGCTTAGTGCTGCGCTCAACGTTTTCAACAACACCTTCTAAGCGACGGATATCGCCTTTTAGGTCGTTCTTAATATCTTGTGTGTACTGCACAGACTTCTCACTATTCTGCATAGTGATTTCCATTTTCTTGTTTAGCTCACTCAAGTCAGGAGCAACGTATTCTGCAATACGCTTCTTCATGCTTTGGTAGTCTTTGTATACTTCAAAGGCACCGTAGAGACCACCTAATGTAGACGATACTAGTGTAAATGCTACCATTAATTTTGCAGGGGTAAATTCGTACCCACCGATGCTAATGACTGTGTCCTTGCTTGCGTACTTCTTCATCGCAGCTTCGGCTTCGTCGATTTTAGCGTTTACGTCTTTAATTTCTTCAGACATGTTAATTTCCTCTGTTATAGTTATTATATTGCGAGTCAACCATGTCGTTCCAGCGGCGTTCTTGTGCCCCACCCAATAGTCGCTGTGTGCGATTATTATCAACTGGTGGCTTACTATACTGGCGAGCCATACGTAACTGGTTGATATCTGGGACAATTGAATTTTGGTATGCAGTAAATCCTGGCACAAATGCCATCGAGTTTACTACTGCGCCTTGAGCCGCTACCTGGTCCTCCATTCTAGTAGCGTTCTTCATATTCTGTGATGCCTGCTGAGTTCTGTTCTCTGCAGACTTTCTCTCATCTGCCTTGTTTTGCGGGCTAGATTGTTTGTTATTCCCCGATGATTGATTACCACCGGAAGGCTTTGGTTCTGCCTGTGCAGTTTTTGTTTCACCAGCTGGTGCAGATTCCTTAGCAGGAGCGTCTTTAGCTGGTGCAGAATCCTTAGCAGGTGCAGTCGAACTAGATGGTGCTGGTGCAGTTATGCTAACTGGTCCAGCAACTGGGGCAGGCGGAGCAATAACGCTAGTAACACTAGTTACACTGGTTACACTGGTTGTTGTTGGTGTACTAGTTGCTTGTTGAACAGGTGACTGTACCGGTGCTGTTGCTGCAACAGGAGACACTAACGTTGTAGTTGAACTAGAAGTAGTTGTACTAGATGTTGTATCTGTACTTGCTGTAGTGGATGTGGTAGACGTAGTACTAGATGCACTAGACATTGCCGATGCATACCCCGGACACATAGAGTTACTTGTTGGATTTGTAGCACAAGTTGTTAGGGTAGTCGAATACGCAGGGCAATATGTTCGGATCAACGGATTCGAACTACACTCGTTAGATGCTGTTTGGTAACCAGAACACATAGTATTGCTTAACGGATTGGTTGAGCATGTTTCTAACGCAGTCTGGTATCCTGGGCAATAGTTGTAAGTTAACGAGTTAGTGCTGCAACTTGTAACGGCCGCTTGGTACCCTGGGCAATAAGAATTGCTTAATGGGTTGGCAGTACACGCATTCAATGATTGCGAATATGTTGGACACATATTGTTACTCAATGGATCGGTAGAACAATATTGCAAGGTAGTTTGGTAGCTCGGGCAATAGCTGTAGCTCAATGGATTGGTATTACACTGTGTTTGGGTGCTCTGGTAAGCCGGGCAATAGCTGTAGCTCAATGGATTGGTTGTACACGCCGATACTGCTACAGTGTAGCCTGGGCATAAAGGATTGCTTAATGGATCGGTTAAGCAAGTTGCTAACGCAGTTCTATGAGCTGGGCAGTAATCGTGATTTAATGGGTTAGCATCGCACTCTGCTTTTGCAGTAGTGTAATTAACACAATCTGTTGAGTACAATGGGTTAATATTACATTGTTGAGAAAGGTATGCCTGTTGATAACCAGTGCAATCAGTTGCATATAGTGGATCTAAGCGGCACTGCTCGTCGTGATAGGCTTGTGCATATCCCGGACAAGCTGGGTCGTAAAATACATTAACCGAGCACTGTTGATAGAAAAATGCGTCCTGGTATCCTGGGCACACAGGCGAGTACAAGGGGTTAGTCTGGCACATCGCTGTAGTATAGTTGGGGCAACTAGGAGAGCTCAATGGATTAGTAGTACATAAGTCCACTTCGGTTCCGGAGAATGTGAACCTAAATCCAGTTGTTGTATCCGGAGTAGTTAAGTTAAGAGCAGACAAACCTGTACCCGGTCCGTTGTATACCTGACTGTACTGACCTTGTGAGGTATCACCAGCAATACCAATGGTAACGTTATGTTGTTGGACGTTAACTTGTTGGTAGCTTGATCCAATGAAACCATTTGGACTGATGGTTGCCCTAAAGGTGTTTAAATTGTTTGTGCCATACTCGTTAATGTTTTCCCATGTGTACTTCACGCGGTTAGCATCACTTTGTGTATAAAACTTAGCATCTGCGTTAGCAGCGATTAAATCTGTTTGCAATGCATAGATAGCAAAGTTCCAAGGTGTACCTGGATTGCCAGCTAAGTTGACGCCGTCGCAACAGAAACTATTGGCATTTGGATCCAGGAATCCAACTACACCATTTGAGAACATATACGATGTGTTAAATGTTCTTCCATAGAACGGGAAGGCGAATGGCAAGTTAACTTGCGCCCACCCATCGTCCCCAAGGTTGTAATAGGTTTTGTATCCCGGGCAACTTGGATCGCTTTGTGGATTAACCGAACATGGCGCAGGAGTGTATAGAGACCTACTCCACATCTCGCCAATGAAAGCACTTTGATCGTTTGTTGTACCAGTGAAATTAAATCTACCTAGTGTAGTTAGATCTCTACTTGTTGGGAACAGGTATGAATAGTTAGTTGTGTTATAGCTGTTGCTATAAGTCCTATCAATGGAATATATGTTAGCACCATTGTTATCAGTAATGCTTACGCTAGTAGTAACAGTTGGTGTTTTTACTTCTAGACATCCGTTGGGTGAATTAACGGCACAGTACGGGCCGTTAGTGTTGGCAATGTAACCCCACTGAAATCCGTGAATCATTACGCCAGCACCTGACATATTCAGTGCTTGGTTAATAGCATAACTTTGGTCAATATTGTAACCACCGTAAGCATACGCACCAGGGTTAGGAACCAAATTTCCACTGGTAACCACTGTATTGTAACCTGGACAATCGGGACTATATGCTGGGTTTGTAGCACAGGGGTCAACACCATATGTTAATTTCAGGTATGGATCCTTAACCTGCGGACCATAGTAGCCTGCCCACCAACGACTATCCTTGCCTGTAATGGACATGGTTGCTGTGCCCAGACCAGTTAATGCATAAGGATTAGTGAATGTTTGAGTTTGATCAAACTGCTGCCAATTTGGATCAATAGTGTTAAACGAATGATTATAACTCTGCAATACTTGTCCGGTGTTGCTTGTTACGTTAACGTTTAAACCCAGTGTACCGTAACTATCCCCACCGTTAAGATATTTCATGCCATACTGAATACCCTGCACTTGTACACCACTACCCTGTAATGCATTGTTAATCGCAATAGCATGAGCTGCGGTGCCTTGGTTGTAACCAAAGTAGATGGTATTGTTGGTGGAGTTATAGCCGGGCACATCACCGCCAGAGAAGCCAGCGCCCGTACCTGTGTAGGGTATAGTTCCGGTGGGAGCACCAGATATTAGATTGCCGGTAGTTTGAGTCTGGGCACTAACAGTAAACGCTACCAGCACTAGGAACAGTGCTAATATGCGTTTCATTTAGGTCTTGTTACGTGTACAGGCTTACGTGTTGGATTTGCTTCCCAAATTGCGGCAGCTTCTTGTCCAATTTTACCATCGATGGGACAAGGTGTACCAGCGTCATTCATTGCGTCAAATACACGGCGGTCTTGACACAATGTAGCAACAGCGGCAACTTTCATGCCCATATCGTATAAACCACGGGCTAGCTTTAGACGTTCACAGTTATAGCCAACTGTGGTTCCACCCATGCTGATGCCAAGAATCTGAGTTTGTACTGCACCCGATGCCGCTACAGCACAAACATCATTGTTAATGATTGTAATAGCTGGGCTGATTGCGCTTGGTGGGGGAGATTTTACTGTTGTGGTTGTAGAACCGTTGGTAGTAACAGTGCTTGTATTGTTGGATGTCGAGTTTGATGTCGATTGTGTGACAATAGGATCAGTCTGGCCAAACACGGCTGTTGATACTACTGCCAGTAATAGTAGCAGTTTACGCATTTCTTAGGCTCCTTATTATAATTCTTATGTAAGAAAAGCTCTAATTTATTTAGTAAACCGCGGTTCTATCTTTAAACGACTATAAATTGTCTGTACTGCTTCGGCTTGGCTAACACAGTCAGCTAAGGCATTGTGCAACAAATCACCCTTAATGCGTGGATCTCCATGCACTTTGAATAAAGTTCTGCTATCACTGATTTGCCAGAACTGCCATGGTGTGGGCCATCCATACTGCTTATATAAGTTTTCTAGAATTGCAATGTCAAATACAGGGCCTTGTGCCCAAATATTGTCAACACCTACTAGGAATCTGTTAAGTTCCCTGTACATTTGCTCAACCGGGACCCGACCCTCGGTACCTAATGCTTCTTCGCGAACTTCTTCATTCTGTCGTGTCCACCACTCCAGAGTATCCTCTTGAACCTCACGGCCCCGAGCGATTTGTTCATCCACATCAGGTCGAATATACAAGCCAGGCCCCGGCTCGCGCTCAATGTTGTACGGGTCAAATTTTACAGCACCCAACGTTAAAATAACACACCCAGGTTGCGTCCCCAACGTTTCAAGGTCGAGCATGACGTCCATTTAACGATTCCAGGTTAGTGGATTGTGTGGATTAATTGGGTCAAAGTATTGTTGACCCTTTACTCGAACTTCTTTTTCAGGATCGGGTTCGTTTTTAAGTAGACGTTCAGTTTCGCTGTGGGCCACACGCTTACGCAGACTAGAGCTCGAAAAGCTATGGTCACGTCCGTTAAAAACCAATTCGATACCACGCTGATGGCATTCCCACTTACCCGAGAATTCCTTGTCCTGGTATTCTACTCCAAGGATACGAACATCAACTGGGAGGATGAGCAAAAGATCGACAAGATCTTGCTCAGTCGAGTAAACCACAACTTCATCAACGTACCGACAAGCGGCCAATTGGATCTGCCGCTCAACAATAGACTGAACAGGCTTGTTCTTGGTATCCGGGCGATCGATCGTTGGGTCAGTTTGTAGTCCGCAAATGAGGTAGTCACAGTGATTTTTTGCTTCGGATAGCATAGCAACGTGGCCAGCATGAAGCATGTCGAACGTCGAAAAGGTAATCCCAACTCGTTTACCTTGTTGTTTAAGTTCTTTGATCTTATTAAAAATCATACTTCAGATTCAAGTTTTACTGCTAGAGGGAATCCATGCTGACGTGCAAGTAGAGTTACTTCAACACCTTTTTGTTCGGCAATTTCGTAGGGTAGAACTGCCACTACAGCAGAGCCTTCTTCGTGGATTTTCATTGTGATTGCTTCGGCACCGCTAGTATCGTAATTGAAAATTGTTTTTAATGTTTCAACTACAAATTCCATCGTAGTCACTTCGTCGTTAACATAAATGACACGATATTGACTTGGCTCCTTAACCTTAAGGTTAGGTGCAATTTTAGCTCGAGGTTCGATTTTGGTATCTGACATAGTATTGAATTTCAAATAGGGGCAGACGACCTGCCCCTATGTTTAGATTATATTACTTTTTGAATGTAATAGCAATCTTTTTGGGCTTTTGTTCCTCCGGAACAATCAGCTCTAGCCCAACTGCAAGAATACCGTTTTCAACAGTAGCCGATTCAACTTGAATGTTTTCAGCCAAGTTGAAGCTTCTGGTAAAATTGCGAGCTGAAATACCTCGGTGTAGGTACTCTGGTGGATTGTCGTCTTTGAACTTAGCCTGTTCGCCCTTTACAATAAGAACACCGTCAGCAAGTTCAACGTCAATCTCATCCTGTTTGAACCCAGCTACAGCAACTTCAATGACAAAATGGGTATCATTAAGTTTAATTACGTTATGCGGAGGATAGTTATCGCTACCGCGGCTATTAGCAAAGGTTCGCTCTAATTGCTGGAACAATTGGTCAAAACCAATTGCGTGGCGATGTAGAGCAGGGATGTCAAGAGTACGCAAGGTAAAGTTTGTCATGTTTTTCTCCTTTAATAAGCAAGTTTATGACATTTAAATGTAACCCGACCATCGGCGTTACATTAATATTTATTATACTTGGATTAACTGTTAAGTCAAATTATTAAGTGGATCAACAATACGATACGGGCGTTTTCCTTCATAGCTCAGTACAAAGAAATTGCAAATAGAATCGTCGTCAAATACTATCCTAAGAGTGTATTTGACGACTTTAGTATCATACCAGATTTGGTGTTTAGTTGCCCATTCTTTAACAGACTTTCGAATTTCGTAAGCTGTCATTTGCGGGGCTAAACCGCCTGCGCCAGACGGTAAAACAAACTCAATATACATTCACTCTATTAAGAGGATGGAAGTTTGGTTCAAGTAACTCGTGTATCTCTTTTGTATTTTTGGGTAGTTCCTCTAAACCATAACTCTTGATATTTAAATTATGTTTGTAAAGGAGTTCATGCAAAATTGCAGATTCACGTAATATGTCTAGATTGTAAATTGTAAGATCGGTATCCTCACCATCTACAATATCTTTAACAATCTTTTTAAAGTCTCTATTCCAACCAACAATATCTTTGACGGACCGGCGCCATTCGTCGTAAATGTTTTCCCAGTTCTCGAACTTCGATTCGTCAATATCGTATCCTATGAAACTAAAGATATCTCTTATCTTTGTATCAAGATTCTCATAAACGTCTGAGTAGGTTAACTTAGTATGGTCTAGTGTCGATAAATCATACGCTAATTCTGGGTTTAGGGAAACAAAAGGTCTAAAGTTTAATGCAATATATTCCCGACGATCCCAAGGAGAGTTACTAACATCTTCCCAGCCGGCCTTAGAATCAGCAAAATATGTTTCCATGAAATCGTCGACCATAAACTCAAGCTCTTTGTTTAGTTTATTTGAATACAGAGTCGATTCACCAAATGAGCTAATGACAATGACCTTGTCGCACTCTTTTTTCATTAAGTCAACTACTTCAGTGTTAAGTTTGTTTTCGTAAGACAAACGTGTTAAGATTAACTTTACACCTGGATAATCATTTTCGGCTTTTAGTGAAGATAATTGTTCTGTAAATTCTTCAATAACAGAAGATCCATCATATTCAACTTCAACGATACACCTGTCAGTTTGAAGTATTCTGTTAAGCGGGTCATCTTCAATAGTGAACCAGTAGCCGAACCCGTAATAATAATAATGCGATTGCCCAGTTAGGTAGTAAAGAGTCCATGCTAGAATGTCGACATTAAGTGTGTCATCGACCACTAGGCCAATAATTTTTGAATCCACAGTTTAACCTTTAATAGAATTTTTTTGGAAGTTGCTGGTCGGCTAGTTTCTTTTTCCAGCGAGATTCAGCAGCGCCGCGCTTCCTTTTCCTCTCAGTAGTTGGCTTTTCGTAATGTTGTTTAGCCTTTACATCTTCAAGGATACCAGCTTCACTTACTTTTTTCTTAAATTTGCGTATTGCTTTCTCAACTTGATCATTCACTACAACAACCGCACAGCCTCGAATAGTTTTGTTTCTCATAATAATATTTACTCAGATTCCGGATTACTGTATTTTTTTAGGTATTCAGCAACTTGTTCTTGCTCGGTTGCACTAAGTTCCTCAACATCATATTCTCCACTGGAGATTTTCTCCACTAAGTGCTTTATGTACTGTTCATCGTAAGCAAGTACATCAGTTGATTTTTCTACTTCAATCCATTTACTACCATTAAACTTATATTGTCTGCTTGGCAAGAAGTCTGTACGCAAGAACATATCACCTTTGTCAGGCTTTGGGGGGAACTCGTTCCCGAAACTAGCCTTAATAACAGGTTCAAGGCTTGGGTGACTATCGGCAATGGCTGCTAGCTCAGGAAACTGAATTTTAAATGCTTCAATGCTATAGCTCTTGCCATTATAATGAATATGTTCGCTGCCAGGAATATAGTGAGTTTCTGGCTCTTCCTCAGGTACAGTTAAATAATCGCCCGGACGTTCAACATCGGGGATGTCAACTGCTTCCTCTTCTTTTTTATCAGGAGCAGAGTACATCCAACCAACAGGGTGCGGGTCAGATGAAACATTCTCAGAAAATATACTCTGCATAGTTTCAACTAACTTATTCTTGTCCTCATCACTCCACGGCTCTTTAAAATCTTCAGGATTCCCAGAGTATATTACTGGCTCCGGTTTGTATACCATTGGCTCAGTAGTTGGGAAATGAACAAACGGTTTAGTTAGGTATGGATGTTGTTCTAGAATAGATTTTTCTGGTTCTGGAACGGCTTCCTGGGTCTCTACTTCAGGGACCGGGGGCAGTTCATTGATTTGGTCATCAATGGTTTTATCAATATCGCCGGTGTCGCTGCCGGACTGATAGTTCTCTTCTTTTTCCCATCTTAAAGTTTGTTGCGCGGCTAGAATTAACACAAGTGCAAGAGGATCAAACACTGCAACAATAAGAATGATAACCCAACGAACTGCACGTTCTAGTAAGTTTGCGTCAGGATTGTCTCCATAGACCATGGCGGCAATATACTTAATCGGGCCCACTTCGGCTTCGACTTTTCGTACTTCAGCCGCAATAGGCGCTCGCTCCTCAGTATATGCGGCAATCCTTTTTTGACTCTCTGCAATTTCTTGTTGTAAGCGACCACGCTCTTTCTGCTGACTGCGACGAATTTGAACTGCACGTTCTGCACCCGTTTCTGATGTTGAGCGGCCCATAACTTGGTCCACTGCTTCGTCAAGTTGTTTAATCGCCTTACGGTTAGCATCGATGTTATCTCTTTCGGTTTTGATCTTTTCATCGTATATCGCAATCTTAGCTTGCACATCCCCGGACACCATGCCTTGATCGCTGTGTGCCTTACTTAGAAAACCAAAAATGCCCATGCTGGTTAGCAGCATTAGGAAAGCTACAGCTGGAACAAGATATAGCTTGTATGTCCACTTAGCCCTATGCCAATTGGTTTTAAGCCAAACTGCGGCAGTGACTTTACCAACTTCGAGGCTGGCTCCCATGATTAGGATAGGTATAACTGCGCCGGAGAAGATTGCAGCCAATCCAGTTACGCTGTAATAAGCGCCAACTGTTTCGATGATTAGTGCAACAAAGAGTGTGAAGTATCCAAAAAGCATAGAGGTATTTATTAGAATTACTATAGCAGTTTATGCTAAAGTGACCCTAAAGTCAAATAGTATTGGTAATTAAGAATCCCTCGATTTGCCCACCAATTGCAACGTTGTTGCTAGATGAAACCTGCCATTGGATATCTGTTTTTTCAGGATAGGCACGTGGTACTATTTTTCGAGAATTGTACTCAAGGGTTAATGGGAAGGTTAGAACAATGTTTATAAGTCCAGACGGTGTTTGTGTCCAAGATCTGTATGTAACTGGTTGGCTACCTGCGGTATACCAATTACTCTGTGTTAGATAAAATGTATGCCCTGCAGGAACAGTGTACACTGTCATCTGGCTGCGCCCAGCATTGCTTCCGTTTACAATTCCAATGTAGGCTAGGGTAATTGTTTTGTCACTACTACCGGCGTGTAGAATCCCAACATTCTGGGGAGTACGGGTCAGACTAATACTGTTTACTCTTAAGAACTGTTTAGTAGTTAATACCCCTGTTGTACCGTTCGTTAATACAACCGTTTCAGTCTGTTGAATATAATTGGCATCTAGTCCATCAACTAATACACTAATGTTAGTGTCCGACGCAGATTCGCTCCATACCCTCACCACCTGTGCTGTAGGAAAATAAACATATGCGCCATCCGGCCACGCAGGAACATAAGTACCGCCAACTGATGGACTGTAGCCCGCAATACTTAAACCTGTAACACCCGTAACCAATCCACGAGCAACTTGTAATTCCCAAGGACCATTACTTAGCCCCGAGTTTGTATTGATACGAACTTCGGGCTCACCATCGGAATTATACTGCATTGCCTTATGCAGGTTCAGCAGATTAGTTTCCTGCGGGTGCTGGTAGTTAGTGGAGTTAGTACGCGGATTCTCAGCCATCAATTAGTTCCAAGGTCTGCCTAATTGAAGGCCGCCTACGTTGGGGTTGTCGACAATGGTGTTGCCGCTGAACTGTGTTGGCAACTCAGTAATGTCGTATGTGTACCTGGTGTCTGCGTTTGTAGGATTGTCCCTATTAGGGATATCTGCTTGTCGCTTTGCGGCTGCTAAATCTAGCTTGGCTTTTTGACGAGCTTCTCTACTTGCTAAGTGTGCAATTCCGTTCTGTGACATTACTTTTTCTCCGCTTGATATGAAGGGTACATGCTAGGAGCATTGGTCCTAATGTCGGCTGGATTCTTGGGCTTATGTACATCATCACCCATGGTGAAAACAGTCTTGGCGTCAATGACATGCTCGTCCGGACTGTTAGCTAATTTAGGCTCTTTGTTTTCTTCTTCGGGGGTGTCGAAAACGTTTAGTATATTACGAATAATTTCTGCGGCGTTCATAGATATATTTAGCAAAGAAAAACCCGCCGAAGCGGGTTTGAAATGTCTGTGTTGTTTAGTGTACTCTGTTGGTCTCTAATTCCCAATACGTACTGCCCCGGGACTCTGCCCTTTCAATTGCAACCTCAAACGGGTCATCAAGTCCAGCATCTACTAGAATTTTTAGAATTGCTTCGCCAAGTTCCTTAGTAGCTTCTTCATTCAGGAAACCGTAAGCAAGCTCACGATACCCATCAAGTACCTGCTCAGATTCCTCAAAAGTCAGATCTTTAATGTCTAGTTTTCCGCTATGGACGTCAGAAATAAGTTTAAAAATGTCCATTACAGTTTGGCCTTAATGTTAGCAATTACCTCAAGTGCTTCAGAGCAGTCAAGTTTTTCGTTGGTGTCAATGCCAGCTGGCAGACCTGCTTCAACATATTGTGCAAACTTGTAATAACTAGGCTGTGCAAAGAGATTCTTACGAATAGTGGGCACAATGTTGAAGGTGTAGCGTTTCACGTCTTCGGGATTCATACAATTACTCTCCGTTCTGGGTTGGGTTCTCGGTGGCTCAAAAGTTTAGTTCCGATTTCACGACAACGATCTGCGGCTGCTTGCGGGCCGCTTTCAAACCATTGTTTAATATCGTCTTCAGTTACACCTTCAGTAGCATTGATCATGTAGATTTCATAATTGCGATGCGGGTTAAACTGCGCCCTCAACTGCATCATATGAATCATTTTATTGAGCTTGGCTACGTGACTGTTATGCGGTTCTTTGGTTGGGTCTTTGATGCGCTCAAAAAGACTTTCTTTTTCAAAGTCGTTGCCGCGCTCAAGGTCTTCGGTGATATCCACACAAGCTTCAAGTCCGTAACAGTCCCAGCTGAGGATAAAAGATCTTGTCATCAAGCAACGTCCAATTGAACACTCAGGCCTTCCCAGGTACCTGCGATACCCGAGGTGCATTGCTCTGCAAGACCTACGCCCGAGCGAGTAACTTCAAGGGCGTTAAGGGCTTGTTGCACTGCGGCATTACATTTAGAAAAGTCCCCAACACCCCAGACGATTTAGATCGGAAGAGCGTCGTGTAGGGAAAGAGTGTAGGCTATAG
>OGWN01000022.1_pt1 | contig 22254 bp, 45 predicted proteins | sample 1575921 | NCBI WGS metagenome assembly OGWN01 (sample SAMN07581531, study PRJEB24739) | freshwater metagenome
GTTTCCCAGTCACGATAGACGTTGTGTATTGCGAGCGTGACGGCGTGTACGAGCACATTGACGACACCGTTGAGCTTGCCGATGGGGAGCGAGCGCACGAAGACAATGCGTGGCAATGCGATGCGTCCGGCGACTGGTATCACGACGACGACGATGCTGACGAGAAGGTAGAGATATGCGACTGGCTGACTCGGCAGCACATGACGGTACATGCCGACAACCTTGAGGAGTACTACGAGGTTGATCTGGTCGATGTTGCCGACGCTTGCGAAGAAATAGTTTACGACAACGAACTCGCATCCAACTAATTGACGAAAGGAACTGCACCATGAACCAACACACAATCCTCGGCAGCGTACTCAACAAACTGCTGTCAACCAAGCGCCCGCATACGTCGGTGACTAACGCCAAGATCACGGCGTGGATTCAATCCATGCTGCCGTTCGACCTGCAAGCAGAGGCGTTTCTCGACGGGGCTAACAATTTGCACGTTGACGCACGCACAAGCGACAAGCACCGCACGCTGTTCGTAGCACACATCGACACCGTTCACCGTAGCGAAGGCAAGAACAAGATCACCAAGACCAAGACGCACTGGTGTGCCAAGGGCGACGTGCTCGGCGCTGACGATGGCGCAGGCGTGGCGCTGCTGATGCACATGATTCACCACAACGTACCCGGTTACTACATCTTCACGCAGGGCGAGGAGCGCGGCGGTATTGGCGCACGCTATCTGGCAACCAAGGAACGGGACTTGCTGTCCCGATTTGACCGGGCTATCGCGTTCGACCGCAGGGGTATCGACTCGGTGATTACCCATCAGGGATGGGGTCGTTGCTGTTCAGACACTTTCGGTACGGCGTTATGCGAGGCGCTTATGTCAGGTAGCGACAACCTAATGATGCTGAATGACGATACAGGTGTGTACACAGATACAGCTGAATTCGTTGACATCATCCCAGAATGTACTAATATTAGTGTTGGCTATGACAAAGAGCACACCCAACAAGAGTCACTAAACCTCGTGCACTACGAGCACCTAGCCGCTGCTGTACTGGCGTTTGACTGGGATGTGCTGCCTGTTGAGCGTGACCCGTCGATCCAAGAGAGCAAGTATGACGACTACAAACTTGGCGGCTGGTGGCAAGAGTACCGCACCTACACAGGGAGATCAGGCAAGCGTGATACCTACATCCGTGACTATGACTACGGCTACACCGGCTACGGCCATGATTCGCACGCAGCAAACAGCCCATTCGTGCCGGGCTACGACGACTACACCGACGAGGAAGTAGACGAGCAGATTCGTAGAGAAGACGCTATCGACGCGGTTCTCGACGCGCAGTATGGATACACCGATGCACTTGCGTTGCTGATTGGCGAGGCTGTGTATCCAGAAGATGTGGCGCTGGTGGTCAAGCACCTCAACTTCAAACAGCTAGACCCTCGTGCATTGGACGAGGCATACGAAGCGCTCGAAGCTGGCGCAGACATTGACTCTGTGCTGACGACGATCTTCGACGAGATTCACGCATCGTAACTACACAACGGGGGCTTCGGCCCCCACACATAGGAGAAGCAAATGGAAACGCTAGGCAGCATTCCTGAAGAAACCAAAGAAGCATTCAAAAATGTAGTAGCGGATGTAGGGAGAGCCGCAGCAGCACACGGCATTAGCGGTGTGCCGACAGAGATCGTGATTGGCGCTATCGCGTACACGTTTGTCATGATTGCTGAAAAGATGGACGTAGATCCTGTGCATCTGAAGTTCGTGTTGAACGCCAACATAGACCTGATGTACGGCAGCGCCCAACAACCCAAACAAACAATGCAATAAGGAGAAGCAAATGACCTACCACCAAGACAACACCGAAGATAACCGCGAAATGATGCGCGAAGTAGCAAAGGAAGTCACGATCAACGCGGCGCGTTACGGCATGGAGGGTACACCCCCGCCTGTCATTCTGGGTGGCGTAGCGCTGGCTCTCGTGGCTATGGCGCGTGGCCTGAACGTGGACAAGGAAGCACTGAAGCGCGTGCTTGATGCGAACGTAGAGACGGTTTACAACGAGCCTACCTTCGACCCGGACAACATGCCGACCATGCAATAAGGAGCTGCACATGGAAAACAAAGTAGCCCCATATGACACAGGCAAGGTGAAGATTGGTATCTACTACATACCGCCGAACAATCGCGTCATGTCGCAGGATGAGCTGCGTATTCAGAGCGCGCTACTGGATACGCAACCGGATACCAAGCCTTCGCGCCTTCGCGCATTCGTCAACTTCGTAATGGGTGACTGCTATGCCTGACATCGCAACAGCATTGAGAGAAGCAATCGAAAAAGTAGGACAACGCCAAACCACAAAGGAGAACTCCATGTTTATCGACAACGTAAATGACAACCGCGAACTGAAGAAGCTGGCTGACGAGTGGGCGAGCGATGACCCGAAAGAGCCAGCACCGCAAGCACCGACGCAACCTGAACCGATCAACCGCTTCACAGATAAGCGCAACTTCACGCGTGAGGTGTTTGATTACGTCAAGGCGAATCCCGGTCAGACAGGTAAGCTTGTAGCGCAAGCGCTCGTGGCACAAGGACATAACGGATCGTCCGTGTCGGCAACGCTGACGTACTTGATGCAAGGCCATCTCATTGCCAAGAGCGAGATAGGCACATACACAGCGATCAAACCAGAGTATGTGCCTGTGCCAACAGCTGTGCTGGAGAAAGCACGCAAGGAGCGTAAGCGTGCCAAGAACAAGATCACGGCTGTTGTGCGGCAGGAGATGAAGAAGGTGAAGCAGGCAAAAGCGCAAGGCTTGGCAGGGCTACAGATTGGCGAGGCTGTAGCTACACCGGCTGCACCTGTGTTCGTGCCTCCTGCCCCGGCAGTGCGCCCTGCCCTTGCTACGGAGCAATTCACTATCAACACTTTCGACGCAGACAAGCTGCTGTCCACGTTGTCGTTTACGCAAACCTTCGAGCTGTACAAGAAGCTGAAGGCAATGCTGGGAGAAATGTAATGGACAAACAGCGCATATACGATGCGATGCTCATCAAGGCTTTCCGAAAGGACGTGACCACGGGGATGCTGAACTATTGGCTTAAACCGTATGGCATACACGCCCCCGACAAAAGCCTCCTGCGCCAACCGCCAGCGCACAACTTCAGAGTTCAATCGTTTGTAGGCAAGTATCTAAAGCCTTTGGCCGACAGGTTGTGGGACACGGACAAGACACACGATCTACGCACGCTGGACTGGATGGCTACGCTAACGTGCAAAATAACAGGAAGTGTGCACAAAGACCTTAAGGAGCTGCGCGTGCAATCGAACATTGACAGACAACGTGGAAAGGTATTGGGTGAAGCGCTGGAAGCAAGCAAGAGAAGCAACCAGTGGGGTGTGTGTAAGTAATGCGCTACTGGGTGTACGATGATGACGGGCATCTGCTGCGGAAGTTTCATACCAAGGCAGCTGCTTTGTCATTAATGCAAGAGGGGTTTCGGCTAATCGTCCAGCCGAAACCGAAAGCAGTCAAACCCGCCGCACCAACGGTGGAAGAATATGGAGAAGCATTGTGGTAAACAAGCAAGAGGTAATGAAGCTGGCGCTGTATCTGGACGATAACGCTCGCGGCCCTGAAGATAACGAAGCGGCCAAGGCGCTACGCCAGTTTGTTTCATTGTTCGAAATCGCGTACGAGATGGTGTGGGCGAACTCGCATGAGCACAGCAAGGATGCCTACATCGAGATGCACAAACTCATCAAGGGAGATCCGAATGCAAGACCAAAGTAAAGGGCTGAAGTTCGACGCAAGCAAACCGCGCTGGTCGTTGCTGCCTGCCGGTACTGTGGCGCAGGTGGTCGATGTGCTGGAGTTCGGCGCTAAGCGTTACGGCGACAACAACTGGCAGAAGGTAGAGAATGCACGCACTCGCTACTACGACGCAGCCATGCGACACCTCGAAGCGTGGAAGCAAGGCCAAGCCAAAGACCCGGAGAGCGGGGCGGCGCACCTCGCGCATGCTGCGTGCTGCCTGCTGTTCCTGATGCACATCGACACGCAAGCGGAGAAGGCGGCAGCGGACGATGCGAAAACAGAGGAGATGATTAAGCGCAAGCTCGCAGCAGAGATGTTCGAGCAGAGCAAAGAAGTTACACGTTCTATCGCGTGGCACGCAGCGCAAGGCAAAGAGTTCAAGTAGTACCACAACCACAAAGGAGAAATGATGCCTGTCAAGAACGCGGCCTATTGGCTGGCGCGGTTCACTACGGGCTGCGCCATGTGGTTCCTCACGTTCATGCTGGTGCTCGGCACAATGCTGCCTATCGCCATACTTATCGCACACACATTGAAAGGGGAGCTGCAATGAAGACAAGCAAAATTCTAGAACGTGCCAAGAATTACTTGTGGGACGGAGTGGAGCCGTATGAAAGCGGTAAGAGCCTCAGCGTGTGCGGAGCTATTGCTATGGTGGTACGTGACTTGCCGAAAGACGACAGACTTCGAGCAGCGGGTGTGCGTTTAGAGATCACGCAGGCATTAGGAGAGAACCTGTACGTCAGTCGGTGGCTGCAAGAGAAGCACAACGTGCCGAAGAAGTACTTGAAACAGTCGAAGCTGATGCAGGAGTACCGCCATCGCTGGCTCGACCACATGATCGCAACGTACAAGGAGGCAGGCAAATGAAACAACCACACAAACACGCAGAGCTTATTAAAGCATGGGCTGACGGCGCGGAGATTGAAGTTTGGCATGTAGACCATAAAGCGTGGATCGCATGTACTGATCCTCGTTGGAATCTTCGTTGTCAGTACCGCATCAAGCCCGAGCCGAAGCCGGATGTTGTTTTTGGTGGGAATGCGTACCTTGATAGCGACGGTTATTTGCTCATGGATTTACTGAAAAAGCCAAACATTCGCATTACGTTTGACGGCGAGACAGGCCAGTTGAAAGCTGCGGAGGTGCTGAAATGACCGTCGAGATTATTCAGGCCATAGGCCAGTGGATCGTCATGCCTTTGTGCATTCTTGCGTATATGTACTTTTTGTTGAGGTGAGAGATGAAACCAACAACCGATGAAGTGCTGGCATGGGCGCTGGAAGCGGGAACAATCGGGACAGAACCGCCGACCAGCGAACTGCAAAGGCTTTTCCGAGAAGCAATTATCGACGCACTGCCAGATTTCGCCGCCCTCGCCTACGCATCCGGAGCCGCAGCAATGAGAGAACGTGCTGCGAAGGTGTGTGAGGATGCAACGATGGGGACAAATGTTGCGCTGGTCGGAGTGGGTTTTGCTGAGGCTATCCGCGCACTAGGGGATGACGATGAGTGAAAACGTAATACCTTTCGGCGGAATAACCCGCCTCGACATTGACCCTGATCGCGTACTGACCAGCGCGGTCGGCAAGCTGGAATGCGTGGTTGTCGTGGGGCTTGGCAAAGATGGCGAGGAATACTTCGCATCGAGTATGGCCGATGGTGCTGACGCGCTGTGGTATCTGGAACGGTTAAAGAAAAAACTACTGGAGATATGCGATGAATAAATGCACACGCTGCGGGGAGAACAACCCCGCCGAGATTCACACATGCACACCGCAAAACGATCAACAGGAGAACAAAATGAACGAAACCATCACCATTAACAACGTCGAATATATCCGCGCAGATCAGGCGCAAAAGTCAATTGCCGGAACTCGTGCAGTCATCGTGGTAGATCGCGGCTGGATTTTTGCTGGCGATGTAGCGCGAGAAAACGGACGTATCAAACTATCCCGTGCTGTGTGGGTGTTCCGGTGGGAGTCCATCGGTTTTGATGGCGTTATTGCTAATCCGAAAGACAAGAAAGTAACCATTAAGCCGTTACCAAACGGCGTGGATATTCCAGAAGGCGCAGAGATTTTTTGCGTCCCTGTATCTGATGACTGGGGTCTGTGATGTTTAAGCCAATCGGCTACGGCGACGGCGACGGCTACGGCTACGGCTACGGCTACGGCTACGGCGACGGCTACGGCAACGGCTACGGCAACGGCTACGGCTACGGCAACGGCTACGGCAACGGCTACGGCTACGGCAACGGCTACGGCGACGGCTACGGCTACGGCTACGGCAACGGCTACGGCGACGGCTACGGCGCTGCTTCGCCAAACAGAAAACGGAGGACTAAATGACTGAACAAACCAAAGCGCAGCGGCTTGCTGACCAGCTTGAACGTATGGTGCTGTCAACAAAGTGGGACAAAGAAGCAGCCGCCGAGCTTCGCCGGTTGGATGCGCTGAATGCTGAAATGGTGCTGGCTTTAGAAGCCGCGCTAAGTGATGACCATCCGTATATTAAAAAATGCCGCGCCGCACTCGCCAAAGCAAAGGAGCAGACATGACCAAACCAAATTACCTACTAAATCAACTGCGCGACCTCAGCACCCCTTTGCCTATCTCTGCGCGTCAGATGGTAGCGGAAGAACTTGAATGGGCTTACGCAGAGGTTGCGCGTATGCAAAGAATTCTCGACAGCCGACCAGCAATCAATGCGGGGCTGCCGGAAACCTATATCGTCTGGTCGCGCTCAATTTACGCGATGGAACTTCGGCCTGAAGGGGAAGAACTGCAATGACTAAAGCGAGGTTGTTCGCTGATGTTCTTGAAGATGGAACAGAACTAAACGATGGAGCCGCTAATGAACTGCGTCGGTTAGACAATCTGAATGCCGAGTTGGTGGATGCCTTGCGGTTTCTGTTGATGGACACAGAACACAAAGACCACGACTGCGAAAGCGACGAGCAATGGTGTCCGGTTAAACGCGCCAAAGCCGCACTCGCCAAAGCTAAAGGAGAAAACAATGGATGACTTGGCGAATATCGTTTTGATGACGATAGGTTTGATCTTTGCAATCTTTGGGGTCATTCACGTTGGAGATGACTATCGGCACTTTAAAGAGGTTCAAGAGCAATGCAGCAGGTATGGCTTTATTCAAAACAAAACTGTTCGCATAACCTGCGTTGTGGAGAAAACTAATGGCTAAGTTACCGTACACCTACACTATTTGCCCAGATCAACCAAACCCTAAGCAATTTACGGCAATGACACCGCAGCTAATTAATGCCGTTCGTTTTGGGTACGACCTGACGATTGACCAGCGACAGCATGTGTGGCCCGCATCTAAAGCGGGGGCGACTGAAATAAACAACCATAAGAAAAAAGCAAAGGAGCAGACATGACTAACATAACCCTCCCCCGTGCCGAGTTGCAGGCGGCGCTGGATGCGCTACAGGAATGCCGTCAAAAGATCGCGTACTTACTCGGGAATATCGAATGGTATGAATCCGCACAAGCAATTGATTTTGCCGATATCTCTATCAAAGCTATCAGCGCCCGACTCGCTGTAGATGTTTGCGCAGAAAAACAGCCTGACGTAGAGAAAACGTCGCAGCGCGTAGAGAAAACCGCGCAGCGCGTAGAGAAAACCGCGCAACAGGGAGAAAAGCCGGAGCCGGTGGCGTGGGATGTTTTCGTTAAACACAGCTACATTTATTTTTCAATCGGAAATCAGTCTTTTCAGCTTGCAATGGCGCCAGAAGATGAACCGGATATGTCAGCAGGACAAATTGCTGCGTGGTATATGACGCAGCTACGAAACGCTTTAGCAAGACTTGCAAGCACCCTCCCACCACAGCGCGAATGGCAAGGGCTGACGGATGAGGAAATGCGGGATGCATTTTTGGCATTAGGGGGTTGGCGCGACACAATTCGCTTCATCGAAGCCAAGCTGAAGGAGAAGAACACATGATTAGTTTCGCACACGCACTACAGGGCTACACAACGGCAGCGCGGCTGAGCGGCTACGCAGATGCGCTCGACCAAGACTACGACAAGGCGCTTATCCACACCCTGAAGCAAGCAGCAGATTTGCTGGAGTCCGTATGGATCAAACACCAAGAAGCGGAAGCAGCAGAAACCGAGCAATGGATTCGTGACGAACAACAGGAGGCATTAAAAAATGAGCGACCCAACGCAACTGACAACTAACGAGCTGTACTTCCGTGACCCACTGGTTGACCCGCCCCCGAAAGGGGTGAACATGCTGCTGTTGAATCCGGGCGGCGTGCTGATCGTCGGCCAGTGGAGCGATGACTGTTTGGCATGGTGTCCGAAACCAAAGATCCCGAAAGAACTCAAGGAGCGTCTGACAAAATGAACAAGTTACTTGACAAAATCATCAAAGACTACGGGCTGAAAAACAACGCCCATCTTGCGCGTGAACTCGGCTGTTCTTCTGCCACCATTACGAACCTGCGTGCCGACAGAAAGCATTTGACCCCGCACTTGATCTTGTTAATATACGACTTCACCAACTACTCAATCGAAGAAATCAGAGAGCTTGCAAAGGAGAAAGAATGAAAAAGAAAACGCCAAAGAGCAAACGGTTCACACGCCCCGTATCGAAGCTGCGTATCGAGCGCATCAAAGAAGTGTTGTCCGAAACCGCGCTCATGACCAAAGAGCTTGCCGCCGCTACGTTCATGTGTGAGGTACAGGCACGCGCATATATCAAGCACCTGCACGAGAAGCGGCGCATCTACATCAAGATGTGGAAGCGGGATGTTGACGATGCGCACAAACGCTTTCGTCCGTTCTACGCATGGGGCAAGGAGGTTGACGCTGAGAAGCCCGCACGCCTGCCTGAAAGAGAGCGTAACCGGTTGCGGCGCATGAACCCGAAGAACCGTGAGAAAGAGAACGCGCAGCAGCGTGCGAAACGCGAGCGCCTGCGTAAAGAGCGAGAGCAAGCTAACGACAACACGATGCAGGTGGCCGCATGACCCCGGAAGGACTTGTTAAGAAGAAGGTGAAGAAGCTGCTGGACACGCTTGACGTCTACTACTTTATGCCGGTAAGCAACGGTATGGGTGTGATGGGCATATTTGACATTGTGTGCTGCGTTAATTCGATATTTGTAGGGATCGAGTGCAAAGCGGACGGTAAGAAGAAGCCTACTCTTTTGCAAACGAGAAATGCCGGTAGAGCTTTCCGCGCCGGCGCTGTTGTCTTTCTAGCACACATTGACAACCTAACGGATTTGGAAGACACTCTGCGCAAGATAAAGGAGGAAACACATGGAACTTCAGGGTGCTCGTTTTGGCCGCTTGACGGTCGTACGCAGAATTGAAGGCACGAAACGTGTTGCGTGGGCGTGCGTATGTGACTGCGGCAACAAAGTGGTGAAAGCACAAGTTGACCTGCGCAGCGGAGACACTAAGTCTTGCGGGTGTATGCGCCGTGAACAACGCGCAATGAAAAACAAAACGCATGGGGCAACAAACACGACGGCGTATCGAAAATGGAAAGGGATGTGGGCAAGAGTGCGCAACACGCACAGAGAAAGAAACACATGCTATACACAAGTTAGCGTCGCTAAACGGTGGGAGAAATTCGAAAATTTTTACGCGGACATGGGGGATCCGCCGGAAGGCTACTCGCTCGATCGCGTAGATAGCCGTAAAGGGTACGCAAAAGCAAACTGTAGATGGGTTCCACTAGAGGAACAAGCACGCAACACCCGCCGAACACGAAAGTACAAAGGTATTTGCATGTCGCAGGCCGCTAGAAATGCGGGCTTACCGCCATCCGTTGTGTTCGACAGACTAAACAAGCTTGGTTGGTCGGTTGCACGGGCTTTGGGTACACCAAAAAGAAAGGACATCCGATGTCTGAAGCAGACGAGCTAGAGCAGCGCATCAAGGCGATGGACGAAGAAGACCGTGAGCACTTCAAGACACTGGTTGTAAACCTGTCGAAGTGCTACACGGAAGATGGCCCTCGTGCTGTCGTGACGATAAGCTATCCGAACGGCATGGACGAAACCTTCACAATGAACTGCGACGAAGAAGACGCGTACATAGTAGCGCAGAGCACCACCGCGTTCCTTGAGTTTTCGATCACCAAGGACGCACCACCAAAGGAGAGGATGAACTGATGTGGGATCAGATCGTAAGCAACTTCATTGCTGCGCCAAAGATACACGCAAAGCCTGCACCGGCAACGCACAAGGTATGCCGCGATTGTGGGCAAGAGAAACCAAACAGCGAGTTCTACGAGCGTAGCACTGGCGCTAAGCACACCAGCAGGTGCAAGCCCTGCTACATGTTGCACAACAAAAAATACAAGGAGAATAAACGTGGCAAAGGGTGTGGTACACTATGACTTCCTAGTACATTGGGGAGTCCTATGGAAAAGCCGATGGGTGAAGTCCGTTTAGTAGACGGAAAGAGAATCGCCACGCCAGAGTACCGGTCGTGGCAAATGATGAAGAACCGGTGCAATAACCCGAAAGCAAGAGACTACGCGTATTACGGTGGTAAAGGCATTCGCGTGTGCAAGCGTTGGGAAAGTTCTTTTGCGGCCTTCCTTGAAGACATGGGAAGAAGGCCAACGGACAAGCATACGCTAGACCGCATCAACACGGCCAAGAACTATACGCCGTCTAACTGCCGTTGGGCTACGCGCGAAACGCAGGCACGAAATAGACCGTACGCAAAAACCAAAAGCTGGTTATTAGCCGAACGTCTCGGCGTAAAACGTGCAACCGCTGCACACATGATTCAACAAGTGCGGGCAAAAGACAGAGGCAATACACGATGGTTCGAACTGTCTGCTGAACGTGAAGAACTGGTACGCAACTTTCTGAAAGAAACACATGAGTAAACCTTACGACAGAATAATCGTCATTGATGCAGAAACGGCGTGGGGGCGAGGCGTAAAGCTTGGCTTCTCGTGTCAGACGAACGAAGAGTATGTGCGCGACCCGCGCTTCAAGGCATGGGGCTTGTGTTGGAAAGAGTTCGGCGCTCCCGGCAAGGCCATATGGGTACGCGGCAAAGACCTGAACGACTGGGTGCAGACGATTGACTGGAGCCGTACAGCCGTCATCGCGCAGAACGCGCAGTTCGACGTGTGCATACTAGCGTGGCACTACGACGCGCACCCGGCGTTCATCTTCGACACGCTCTCTATGGGGCGTGCGCTGCGAGGCGTTGAAGTAGGCAACAGTCTGAAGAAGCTGGCGCAAGACTTCGAGCTTCCTGACAAGGGGCAGGGGCTGGCATCGTCCGAGAACTACCTTGACGAACTGCCGTTCCATATCGAGCAAGAGCTGGCCGACTACTGCCGACACGATGTGTTCTTGTGCGAGGAGATATTCAAGCGCTTGAACGGCATGGTGCCGCTGCCGGACGGCACGAGCTACCCGCCGTATCCGCTGAGCGAGCTGCGTCTGATCGACATGACGCTGAAGATGTATACCCAACCAAAGCTGGTGCTGGATCGTGAGATGCTGGCCGAAGGAATCAACGAAGAAAGGGAAAGCCGTGAAGGCTTACTTGCAAGACTTGGTGTTACAGATGCGATGCTATCTAGCAACCCTCAGTTTGCGGCTCTTCTGGAATCCTTGGGCTGTGCAGCTCCGCTCAAGACAAGTAAAACGACTGGTGAACAGACGTTTGCCCTCGCAAAGAACGACGCGCTATTCCAAGCCCTCCTCAACGGAGAAAACGAAGATGTCGCACTACTCTGCGAAGCGCGACTGAAAGTCAAGTCAACGTCCGAGCGTACGCGTGCGCAGCGCTTCCTCGACATCGCACATCGGGGCACGCTACCTGTGCCCCTGTCGTATTACGGCGCGGCGACGGGCCGCTATGCTGCCGCCAAGGGTTCGGCCATCAACATGCAGAACTTAAAGCGTGGGTCGTTTTTGCGTAAGGCGATCATGGCTCCGGACGGGTACGTGCTGGTGGTTGGCGACTTGTCGCAGATTGAGCCGCGTGTGCTGGCGTGGATGTCGGACTACGAAGACCTGCTGAACATCTTCCGGTCGGGGCAGGATGCCTACGCGCAGTTCGGCTCGCAGATGTTCAACATTCCCGGCATGACCAAGGACAGCCACCCGGATCTACGGCAGTCGGCTAAGTCGGCGCTGCTGGGCTGCTTCGGTGCGGACACCCCGGTGTTGACACAGCGCGGTTGGGTACCTATAGTACAGGTTCAGGCTACGGATATGGTATGGGATGGTGAAGCATGGGTAAAGCATCAGGGGCTAGTGCCACAGGGCGAGAAAGAAGTTCTTACGCAATACGGGATAAGCGCGACTTCGGATCACGAAATCCTGACGGAACGTGGGTGGGTGGCATGGAGCGCGGCCCTAGCAAACCCTTCCCTTTTGAAGTCGGGGCTGTCATTGGCGAACTTACCTGTATCGGGTGGGAACGACGACCGCATGGCCCCGAATGGAAAGGCAGGTTTGCTTACCAACCACAAATGCGCTGTTCATGTGGGTGGGTGGGTTTCGTCGAGCGTGCCAATCTGCGGGCAGGAAGAACTACACGCTGCAACGGTTGCGCAAAAAAGAAAGCAACGCAAACACGCATGGTTGCTGCAGGGTACGCGGCTATTTGCCCAAATCGCGAGCACCGTGACCGATTGCTTGACCGTATTAGCGCAATCATTGTCCGCTGCACTAACCCGGACAGTGCTACGTATCCCGATTATGGGGGCCGGGGAATTGCTGTGCACCCGGCATGGGTCGCAGATCGCGCTGAATTCTTGCGGTATCTCGTTGCACTACCGGGATCTGATGCGCCGGAACTGCAGCTTGATCGCATCGACAACAACGGTGGGTATGTTCCCGGCAACCTTCGCTTCGTCACGCGCAGTGAGAATGGGAAAAACAAACGCCCATATAGCGCACGAGCAATCGAACAGCTTAACCGACGCATTGCAACCCTTGAAGCAGAGAATGCAGACTTACGATCTCGCTTATGCAGGGCCGAGAAACCGCTACACAATTCTGACCAGTGAAGGCCCGTTGATCGTACACAACTGCGGTTATGGGTTGGGCTGGGCGAGCTTCGCCGCGCAGCTGCTGGTCGGTTTCCTCGGCGCTCCTCCGGTGCGCTATGACATGGCGTTCGCCAAGAAGCTCGGAGTGACTCGGCAATATGTCGAGAAATTCCTTGACTGGGACGAGAACGTGAAGAAGCTGGAAGCCATCCCGCACACCTGCACGACCAAGGAACTGCTGATTCATTGCGTTGCAGCAAAGAAGATCATTGACATCTACCGGGAGACAGCGCACCCGGTCACGACGTTCTGGGAGATGTGCGGCACGCTGCTGGAGACAGCGCTTTACGGCGGCGAGGAGTTCAGGTATAAATGTCTTGTGTTCCGCAAGGAAGAGATTGTGCTTCCGAACGGCATGAGCTTGCGCTACCCGAACCTTCGCCGCACAAAAGATGATCGCGGCAGGTACCAGTACGTCTACGGCAAAGACGACACGAAGCTATACCCCGGAAAGATCACAAACAACGTGATTCAAGGGGCAAGTCGCATCGTCATGACGGACGGCATGCTGCGTACGTTCAAGCGCTACCCTGTTGTCGGGTCGGTGCATGACGAACAAATCGTGATGGTGCCGGAAGAACAAGCGGAAGAAGGGCGTAAGTGGATCCTCGAACAGATGATCGTCGAACCGAAGTACATGCCCGGCATTCCGCTGGCAGTTGAAGGCGGTGTACACAAGCGCTACGGCTTGGCTAAAAAGTAAAGGAGAAGCATGAACCACAGAACACGACGAAGGTTGGAGCTACCGCGAAGCATTCGCGTCGGCAAGAAGCGGTACTCCATCGACATAGTAGAGACGATGATCCAACGCGGCGACATGGCGCGTGTGCATTACGACCGACGCAAGATCGAGATAGGGCAGCGCAGCAACAAGACCGGACGCAAGTTCACTGAGGATCAGATGGGCGACTCGTTCTGGCACGAGCTGACGCATGCAATCCTGTTCGACATGGGGCGGCACAGGCTCAACGAAGACGAAGCGTTTGTCACCGAGTTTGCCAGCCGCCTGTACAACGCTGTTAAGTCTGCGAGGTTTGAATGAGTAAAGTAGTGTGGAGTCACACAGCCCTCAAGGATTACGAGGGCTGTGCCCGTAGGTACTACGAAGTGCGGGTGCTGAAGAAGTTTCCGTTTCAAGAGACAGAGCAGACCAAGTACGGCAACGAGCTACACAAAGCGGCTGAAGAATACATCCGTGATGGCAAGCAGTTGCCCGAACAGTTTGCGTTTGTCAAAGACACGCTCGATGCGCTTAACGCACGACCGGGGCGCAAGCTCTGCGAGTACAAGATGGCGCTAACCTCTGACCTGAGACCGTGTGATTGGCGGGCGAAAGACACATGGGTTCGAGGCATTGCCGACTTGCTTATCGTTGACGATGACAATCTGACGGCGTGGGTGGTGGACTACAAAACCGGCAACAACAAGTATCCGGATCGCGAGCAGCTGAAGCTCATGGCCCTGATGGTCTTTGCTCACTTCCCGCACATCCGCAAAGTAAACGCAGCATTGCTGTTCGTGGTCAAGAACGACATGGTTAAGGCTTCCTATACCGTTGAAGACTCTGACCCCGCATGGTGGGATTACCGGGAGCGCATTGCCCGCATCGAACAAGCGCATGCAACAGGAGTATGGAACCCGCGACCGTCACCGCTGTGCCCTTGGTGTCCGGTCACTTCTTGTGAAAATCATCCGAGGCATTGAGGAAAACATGGCAACCAAACGTGACTACAAAAAAGAGTATGCCGAGTACCACGGCAAACCCGAGCAGATCAAGAACCGCGCTGAACGTGTGAAGGCGCGGCGCATCATGGAGAAGGAAGGCGCAGTGAGTAAAGGCGACGGCAAGGATGTCGATCACAAGCTGGCGCTCAAAGACGGCGGCACTTCTGCACGCAGTAATCTGCGCGTGCGTAGCGTTAAATCAAACCGTGGAGATAAGAAATAAATACCGGGGAAGCAAATGCAAATCATCGACGACAAAGCGCTGCTGTTCAGGACGCGCAGCCCGGATAAATACCGTGTTATTCCCAAGCACAAGATCGTAAAGGAGTACCCAGATGGAGCGGCAGAGGTTGCGGTTTATTGGGGGCTTGACGAAGCGCGGGTTCTCAAGAACCTTGGCGTTAAAAACGTCCCTTCTCCGATTGTTAGACGATACGCTTGGCCCGGCAAGTTCAAACCGATGGCGCATCAAATTGAGACTGCTTCGTTCCTTACGCTCCACAAGAAAGCGTTTGTCTTTTCAGAACCCGGCACCGGCAAAACCCTCTCGGCGCTTTGGGCGGCGGATTACCTGATGCAGCGCGGCGACGTACGCCGTTGCCTTATCTTGTGCCCGCTGTCGATCATGCACAGCGCGTGGATGAACGACCTGAACAGCTCCATCATTCATCGTTCCGCTATCGTGGCGCACCATGCGCAGGCTAGTCGCCGCATCGAGATGGTTCAGCAGGACTACGAGTTTGTCATCGCCAACTACGACGGGTTGAACCTGATCGCAGACGAGGTGAAGAACGACGGTCGGTTTGATCTCATCATCGTTGATGAAGCCAATGCGTACAAGACGGTCACGACCAAGCGCTGGAAGGCACTGAAGTCAATCATTGGCCCGAAGACGCATCTGTGGATGATGACGGGAACGCCGGCATCGCAGTCGCCTGTTGATGCGTACGGTCTTGCCAAGCTCGTGAACCCGACGGGCGTGCCGAACTTCTTCACCGCATGGCGCGACAAGGTGATGTACAAGGCCACGCAGTTCAAGTGGCAGTCCAAGCCCAACGCAGTACAGGTTGTGCACGAAGCGCTGCAACCGGCCATTCGCTTCACCAAAGACCAGTGCCTCGACTTGCCGCCAGTCATCACGATGACGCGAGAGGTTCCGCTGACACCACAGCAGGCCAAGTACTACAACCTGCTGAAAGAGAAGATGCTGGTGCAGGCAGCAGGCGAGACGATCTCCGCAGTCAATGCGGCAGCAAGCGTGTCGAAGCTGTTGCAGATTTCCGCAGGCGCTGCGTACACAGACGATGGTGAAGTGATCGAGTTCGACGCATCCCCGCGCCTGTCTGTCTTGAGCGAAGTGCTGGAAGAAACCGAACGCAAGGTTATTGTGTTCGCGCTGTTCCGCAACACCATCGACACGATCCAGACGTACCTGACCAAGCACGGCATAGCCAACGAAGCGATTCACGGCGATGTTACTGCCACGAAACGGGCGGACATCATTCAGCGCTTCCAGACCACGCCAAACCCGCGTGTGCTGGTTATGCAGCCTGCGGCCACCGCCCACGGCATTACGCTGACAGCTGCTGACACGGTGGTGTTCTACGGCCCGTTGATGTCTGTTGAGCAATATATCCAGTGCATCGCTCGCGCTGACCGTAAGGGGCAGAATTCCGACAAGGTGACGGTCGTGCACATTCAGGGAAGCCCTGTGGAAAAGCGCATGTTCAAGGCGCTGGAAGGCAAGGTATCTGATAACGGTTTGCTAACAGACCTGTTCAAAACCGAAATTAAATCGTGAAAGGGCGCATATGTCGCGCAAACTAACACCCTTACCGCCTGCCGAGCGTATTCGCGAGCTGCTGCACTACGACGCTTCAACGGGGTGCTTCACTTGGCGTGTATCGCGAGGAACACGTCGTGCCGGAACTGTCGCAGGCTGGAGACATAGCACTGGCTACTGGTACATACGCATCGACGGCGCAGACTACAAGTTGCATCGTATTGCGTGGGTATATGTGTACGGTGAAGCCCCCGCAGGGTTTTTAGACCACATAGACCGTAACCCAAGTAACAATCGTATTAACAACTTGCGCGAAGCTACACACGGTGAAAACCAGCAAAACAAGAAAACATACGCAAACAGCCTCACCGGGGTTAAGGGCGTTGGATGGAACAAGCGTATGAAAAAGTGGCGTGCTCGCATACAGCACGAGGGGCGCATAGTGCTGCTCGGTTGCTTTTCTAGCATGCAGGAGGCGATTGACGCAAGAAAAGCAGCGGAAACTGCGCTGCATACGCACGCAGTAAAAATTTGAGAAAGGGGGTTGCAAACGTCAAAAAACAGCAGTAATCTGTCAAACCCTAGACAAAAACCAATAGGAGAAGCAAGTGTCCGATAGCGTAGAAGTACCTATCCCGCTGGACAAGCTCGCCAAGGTCTATCGCAAGATCAAGATGCAGATCGACACGCTGACGCAGGAGTACGACACGAAAGTGGAGACGCTCAAGGCGCAGCAGGAAGAGATCAAGTTTGCGATGAAGGATCTCATGCGAGCTATGGGCAGCACATCCGTACGTACCGAGTCCGGTACGGTCACGCTGATGACCAAGACCCGCTACGAAACGCAAGACTGGGACTCGTTCAAGAAGTTCATCATCGAGCACGAAGTCGTGGACTTGCTGGAGAAGCGTATCGCCCAAGGCAACATGGGAAAGTTTCTTGAAGAAAATCCGGGGCTTGTCCCGCCCGGTATGAACTCCCGTACCGAGTTCGAAATCCGCGTCACCAAACCCACCAAGTGAGAACTGTATGAACTTTGGAGAAGCCATTGCCGCTCTTAAAGACGGCAAAAAAGTTGCCCGAACCGGATGGAACGGTAAGGGCATGTGGTTGATTCTTGTGCCCGGCACACCGATGGTAAGTACTACGGAAGGCAGCGCCTATTTCAAGGCGGGTGTGCTGGCAACTGAAATTCTGCCGCACATTGACATGTGGACAGTAAACGCCGAAGGTCGCCGCGCCATGCTTCCCGGATGGCTTGCCAGCCAAACGGATATGCTGGCAGAAGACTGGAACATCGTTATTTAACAAAGGAAAACACAACATGAGCAACGTAGCCGTATTCAACCCCTCCGCTAACGTCCCGGCATTCGCACGCAACAACGCCCTGTCGGATACCGCAAAAGCCCTTACCGGCGGCGGCAGCAACAGCAAGCGCATTTCGATCAAGGGTGGTGTGTTCCGCCTCATCGCCAACGGCGAGCAGGTGGGCGCTATTGATGACCGCCATCTGGATGTCATCATCGTCAAGGCAGCGCCGAAAGTCGCCCGTACGTTCTACATGGCGAAGTACGATGCCGATGCTACCCCGACTGCACCGGACTGCTGGTCGAACGACGGTGAGAAGCCGGACGCATCCATCGAGAACCCGCAAGCCAGCGCTTGCATGAGCTGCCCGCAGAACGTCGCAGGTTCCGGCCAGAAAAACAGCCGTGCATGCCGCTACCAGCAGCGCCTCGCTGTGGTGCTGGCGAACAACCCGGACGGTGACGTGATGCAGCTGACGCTGCCTGCTACGTCGATCTTCGGCAAGGAAGAAGGCGACAAGCGCCCGCTGCAAGCGTTTGCACGCTATCTGGCCGCGCAGACCCCGCCGATCAACCCGGAGCAGATCGTCACCCGCATGCGCTTCGATACCGCAGCAGAAGCCCCCAAGCTGTTCTTCCAGCCGATGCGCTGGCTGACCGATGACGAGTACGAGATTGTGCTGCGTCAAGCTGAAACGACGGATGCAAAGAAGGCCATCGTCATGACTCCGGCGCAGGTTGATGGCGCTAAGCCCGCCGCTGCACCTGCCCTTACAGGTTCGGCACCGAAAGCCGCGAAGCAGACTGTCGCTGAAGCATTCGACGAAGACGAAGCTGCTGCCGTCGCTGAGACGAAAAAGAAAGCCACCAAGAAGGCCAAAGCTGAAGTCGTTGAAGATGACGGCGAGCCGGAAGTTCGCAAAGAGTCTGTGAAGACCAACGCGGTTCCGGAGAAGAAGTCGGCACTGGCCGACATTGTTGCTGACTGGGACGATGAAGAGTAAGTGAGTCACGGGGGAAAGGCACACGGGTAATTTTATTAACTGTGGGTAAGGATAACCAGCTGAGTACCCCACCTTTAACGGAGAAGCAATGAAGCACTTCGTAATGCTCCTGCTGTTCTCGCTGTCGTTTTACTTCGTGTGGTCGTATGCAGCGAAGCGCGATAAGCGTACGTTCAAGCGGTTCACCAAGCGCCACGTAGCAGGAGTCGGCATCATTCTGGCGCTCATCACTGGCGCGTTGTTTGTCATGTTCTACAACCGCGCAATCAATATTCTTTAAACAGGAGAAGCAAATGCAGAAAAGCACTTGGGCAGTATTGGCAATGGTGACTTCGCTCACCGCCTGTACGCAGATCGACACCGGCAACATCGGTGTGGAATCCACCCTCGGTCAAGTGAAGACCGAAACCATGCCTCCGGGCGTGTACTTCACGATGTTCAAGCGCGTCACCGAAGTAAGCGCCAAAGAACTCGGCCTGTCGCTGCAAGACATGAAGCCGCAGACAAAAGACAAGATCACGCTTGCCGATCTCGACATCGACATCTTCTACCAGATCGACCCGAACAAAGCCGCAGCCATCATCACGCGTTGGCCGGGAGACTTAACCGAGTACGCGCACGAAGAAGGCGTGCGCGTCGGCAACAACTACGTCATCCGTCAGGCACGCGAAACCATCTACAACGTCATCAGCGAGTACGGCTCCGACACGGTGCATATGGAGCGCACAGCCATCGCCGCGAAGATCGTAGACCTGTTGCAGAAAGACCTCGACGCGTCCGTGGGAAAAGGCTGGTTCTTCGTCCGATCTGCTAATGTACGCAACCTTGTGACCGACCCGGCGCTGGAGCGTGCGATCAAGGAGGCGGCAAACCGCAACTTCCAGATTGCTGCAAAGCAAAAAGAAGTCGAGTTGGCGAAGGCTGAAGCAGAGCGCAAGCGTGTCGAAGCGCAGGGCGATGCCGATGCTATTCGCATCAAGGCGCAGGCAATCGCAGCGCAGGGCGGCAAGGAGTATGTTGAGCTGAAGGCCATCGAGAAGTGGGACGGCAAGCTGCCCGTCACGAGCGCTGGCGGTGCAGTTCCGTTTATCAACTTGAAATAACGCGGGTGTAGCTCAGCAGGTAGAGCGTCTGCCTTCCAAGCAGAATGTCGTCGGTTCGAAACCGATCACCCGCTCCAAATAGCCCAGCCGGAGGTGGCGCACATAACACCGGCAGCGGGGGCTGGCATCCTTTCAGGCTTTGCTCCGTAGGCCAGTGACCCCGCACCCCTAACCACACACGATCATGGCCTACTCACAAAAAATCATTGATGCCGTCTCAGCCGCGCCAAAGACCCCCGGCGTAGTGCTCGGACGATGGGCGATCTATCTGGACTTTCCAGTGACCAAGATCGCAAAAGCCCTCGGGGTCACACGACAGACCGTATATAATTGGATGACCGGGCAGACCGAAGTGTTTGTCGGCTACCAAGAGCGTGTAGAGCTGCTGACGAAGATCATGTCCAAATCGAAAACCGCTGACGAAGCATGGAGAGAAATATGTCATTTGTACAATCTGGAAGCCTGACAACGAAAGAGCTGATCCAGCATGCGGATCTCGCGCTGCTTCAAGGAAAGTCGCTGCCCATCGAGTGGCAGAAAGAACTCGTGCGTCGCCTTGACCGCGAAGTAAATGAACACGGCTACGCGCCATACAGAGATCCGCGCCAACTCCCCTTGTTCTAAAGGACTGCTATGACCCCGCTCGACTTTATGGCGGCGGTTCTACCACCCGAAGGGAACGGGTATTACTGCGTGGTGGAACTGACAACAAAGAAAAAAGAACACCAGTTTAAGGAGAAGCTGCAAGACGCGGACGCGGTTATCGAGCGGTACAAGCTATCGGGCTACGACACATACTTCTCACTTGCCACCATGCAGGTGAGCGGTAAGCGCACGGCGGCGAACGCACATATGATTAAGTGCATCGCCGTTGACGTTGACTGCAACCACACGAAGGACATCCCCAACGCTGATGGCGTAATCAAGACGAAGGCATACCCGTCACCGAAAGACGGGTTCGCGGCAATTGAGCGCTTCTCTGAGGAAGTCGGACTGTCCGGGTTGGGCAGGCCGTGGTACGTCCATTCAGGCGGCGGTGTGCACGCATACTGGGTGTTGAAGGAGGCCATTCCGGTTTCCGAGTGGAAGCCTGTGGCCGAACAGTTCAAGCGCCTGTGTTTCGTCAAAGGGCTGCAGATCGACCCGAACGTGACGGGCGACGCTGCCCGTGTGCTGCGCATTCCGGGCACGATCAACAACGGCGTGAAGGACGGCAAAAAGGTTCGCGGCACGACCAACGTGCGTTTCATGAACGAAGGCGACCTGTTCGACTTCGAGGACATAAAAGCTATCGTCGGTCGGGAACTGGTAGGCACAGCCTATGAGTCCAAACCTTTGCCGCCAGCCAATGTCATCGAGTTACCGGGAAGCCGTCCGACCACAACCGCGCTGGCTACCACGGCCACGGCGGTCAAGCTGTTCGAGAACACCGAAACGTCGTACAAGAAAATCTTCAAACGCACGAAGGAAGGAACTGGCTGCGGCCAGCTGGAGCACTACGTCGAGCACGCGCAGGATGATGGCATGGAACCGCTTTGGCGGGCACACATGTCCATCGCTCAGAAGTGCAAGGATGGCGACAAGGCGGTGCTGTGGCTGACGCAGCTGCACCCGTACAGCGAAGACCGGATGCGCACCAAGCTGCGCGAGATCAAGGGGCCATACCCCTGCACCAAGTTCGATGCGGAGAACCCCGGCGTTTGCCCATCGTGCAAGCACTGGGGCAAGATCACCAACCCGCTCGCGCTTGGCCGTGAGTATGCGGTTGAAGTTGCCGAGAAGACAATCGAGGTAACGGTCGAAGACAAGGCGCGGGAGATCCTGCGCCCGGAACCGCCTCGCGGGTATGCCTACGGCAAGCAAGGCGGCGTTTTCCAAGAGCGAGACGATGAGGATGCAGACGGCAACAAGATCAAGCGCCAGATACTACTTCTGCCGTACGACCTGTTCCCGGTCGACATCTTGAACGTACACGGCGAGCACCTGATCCACCTGACGGCGATCCGTAACGGCCAAGCCATGCAGATTACTCTGCCGCAGAAGTCCATTGTCAGCAAAGAGGAAACGACCAAGCACCTTGCCAACCAGAACATCGTCGCGGCGTTCGGCTCGGGCAATGACAAGAATCTGTTCGACTACGTACGCGCCTGCGTCGAGAAGATCAGTACCGAGAAAATTCCGGTCAAGGTTCCCGATGCGTGTGGCTGGCAGGCCGACGATACGTTCGTGTTCGCCGGGAAGATTTACACCCCGGATGGCGAGTTCGACGTTCCTTGTTGGTGCCGGACTCCATCCGTTCCTTGCCCTTGCCTTGGATGCGGTCTGTGCGCCAGTTGATGATGGCCTCTGCATCATACATCCGCATATATGGCCGCATGCCTAGCGTCTGGGCCTGTGCCAATGTGATAGCCTCTGCCATTGGTGGATGGTCTACC
>OGWN01000023.1_pt1 | contig 22042 bp, 45 predicted proteins | sample 1575921 | NCBI WGS metagenome assembly OGWN01 (sample SAMN07581531, study PRJEB24739) | freshwater metagenome
GTTTCCCAGTCACGATAAACGGTTCAACACCAGAGACTATCAACTACTATTCAGCATGATTGCCGTAGCAATCGAAGAAGCTGAAAATATCAAAAACAAACAAAATTAAATAACCCCCCAAAATCACACACATGCAAAAAACACTAGGTGGAGACCGCTTAGGAGCGGGCAACAAACAACAAGTAAACCTACACACTTACGAAAGAAGTACCCAAGACCTTGGGTACATATTCAGAACAACAATGGCACCTGGAACCCTGGTTCCATTCTGTAACCAGGTAGCACTACCAGGTGACACATGGGACATAGACCTAAACTGCAATGTAAAAACACATCCAACAATAGGACCCTTATTCGGGTCATACAAAGTCCAACTGGATGTATTCTTCGCACCAATGCGACTATACATAGCAGCACTAAACAACAACAAAATAGGAATAGGACTTGACATGAAAACGGTAAAACTACCAATATACACACTTAACGCCAATCAAATATCAGGAACACCAGCTGACATAGACAACGCACAAATAAATCCAAGCTGCATATTCAGCTACCTCGGAGTAAGAGGCGTAGGACTCAACAACACCGGAAACGCAACATGCCAAAGAGACTTCAACGCAATACCATGGCTAGCATACTGGGACATCTACAAACAATACTACGCAAACAAAATGGAAGACTTCGGATACGTAGTAGACACACCACTAACAGCACAAAACACAGCAGTATCAAGCTGCTTTATAAAAGTAGTGGGAACAGCAAGCACAGGAGTACCACTTGCACCAACAGCTAACGCTCTACCGCTGAGCTATGCAACAATTGTTTTAAAAACTAATACCTTTCCTTTCATACTTAAGTCTACGCTCACTAGAAGAATATCTACTTCTTTTATAATCTGTATTTGCCTTATTACAATCTTCGCACCTACACCCCGAACAGTACTTTGAAAATGTCCCACACAATGCTCTGTTAGTTACTCTTCTATCCGAACTGTTACACTTTCTATGACTAAAGCTGATATTGTTTAAATCAAAAAAATAAAGTTAATGGGTTTTCACTATGTAACCAAGGTGTTAAATGCTCTATTGAGAAGTCATCCCTTTTCATTGCCTTTCCTTCTCAACAAAATATCTATCGCTCATATCAATCTCCTATTTGATCTCTGGTACACAAGTGTTTGCGTTGTGTTTAATCAATGCGATTGCTTCACCAATCGTCTTTGGCTTTCTATCCCTGATGTCAAACAGTCCGCTTGCAAGCCAAAAGTTGTTATCGGTATCCCTAAAACCAGTTTCAACATCACGCCACCCAAAACCCGTAAGTCTATCAAGAATAGTTATTGAACCAAGATTTGAGTGAAACACTACCTGATAATGATCTTCTGGGTTGTAAGCAGCCTCACTGAAAAGATCATTGCTGAAAGCATCTGATTCACAAACATTTTTCCAGTATTCCTTCCCGTATTCGTTAATGTATTTTTCCATTGTATTCACCGTTGTTATAAAACCATATTTTACCACATTTTGAACAAGATTTAAAATTATTTGTTTTTAAGTAAAAATCCAATGCTCAAAACAATTCTTGAACCACCAACAACTTTAGTAACTGAATGTTTACTAATATCTGGACGGAAGAATTTAAGCCTATTCCAGTTAATGATACTATGCTCAGACAAGAACTCACCACCAAATTTAGATTTTTTTAGAATTATGTTACAACGATAATGTCGATAACCATTAATGGCTGGGTCTGTATGTTCGGGAATAAAAGAACCCTCTGGAAACTTAATTAAGTAGATATCAAATTTAAAAATACTAGATTCAACAATTTTAAACTTTAAATAACCAGAATGTTGACGACCAGAGTCCCAAGAAAATTTATTTTTAATGAAATTTGTCATGAAGCTGATTTACCTCAAGGTTTAAAGAGGAAGCTATCCCAATGAAACCCTTTAAACTCACCATTGTAATCACATACTTCAGGTATAGCCTTATTCTCAATCACAAATTTCATTCTTTCTTTAGCGTATTCTCGGTCATTAGACCAATTACTGGAGTAAAAGAACTCCCAAGCAGTAGTATTATCGTCAACTTTTGATAACGTAAACGAATAATGATCAAACCAAGGGTTGGAGAAGGCGGAATATTCGTCACGGTATTCTTCAGGATACCCTTCTTTAAAAGCTTGCCATCCTGCTATGCAGAACGATGTTCCACAATGACTTACATCTTCACCTTCCATACGACCTTTAATTATTCTTTTACGATCATCTTCAGAAGGCGATGATATAAATTTATCCATGTCTAACTGAAAATCATCTTCTTCTAAAATAGCTAGACATTCTCTAGCATTCTGAACAACACGTTCACTTACTGGTATCATTTTAGCGTTCCTCTTTGATTGTTTACCTAATTTACTTGTTAAATCACTAACTCTAGACAGACTGTCTCTTTGTTTCTGAAGAACAAATCACCAAGATTCATAAGTCAATCCTCTTGTAGCTTAATTTTAAATAAGGAATAAGGTACTGTTTCAGGCACACCCCATACTTCAGAATAAGGCAACCAAAGGAGCACTTCATTTCCTAACTTATAATAAATTATACTTCTGTCAGGAAGGAGAGCGTAATGTGTTGCACCTTCAGGAGGGTCTATTTCTATGTCTTCTTTTGCAGTATAACCACAAACAGAACAACTCCAATAAGGGATGTAGAAATCGTTTTTACACATCGGACAGTTTTTCATTTTAGGACTCCTCTTTATCTGTTTGCTCATTCAACACTTTGATGGTTGTTTTAATAATTCCATAACTTCTTCAAAGGATTGTCCACAAGGTTTGTCATCAATCACTCTTAAAGATGATCTTCTCCAAAACACTTCCACATTGCAATCCGTTTTCGAGCAGAACCCTGTGAAAACATCTTGTAGAATATAAGATTCAGGTTTTACGTTGTGAAGATCAACCTCTGACGCTCTACACTTGTAATAATCACCCTTTTGTAAAGCTTTCATAACTGTCGATATTACACCATTATACTTAGGGTACGTCTCACTCATAATCATCACTTTTGTTCCGACCGGAATCATTTCATACTCCTTTCTTTGTCGAATTGTTAATGGAGTCAAACACTTTACACGTAAAATTTTTCTACTTTGATCTTGCCGCACTTCTGACATTTTAAGATAAACACTTTCTGCGTTTTTAAGAACCTGCCATTATAAGTTATATCAAGTGTTTCTTCTTCGATTATTTCCCAATTGTGCTCGCATAACCCTAACCATTTACGAATCATTCTTATTACCATCTGTCAAATTTCTTATCGTAATCAACGTCAGATTTAAAACGCTCTCTGAAGTCTTTCACTGCTCTATCAGCCCACACAGCAGGCACGTCTTCGCTCAATGTGCTATCACAAGACGCTACAGCAATATAAACTTGAAGCCACACTTGTTGGCAACGTATTTCGTAATCTTTATCTAAATCTACCATTATTTAACCCTCCCCTTTGCTTTGATAAAACCCGTAAGCCCAATAATCCTCATGTGAACAAGCAGAACAAATTGTCGTACACTCAGCGATGTATCCGCTTTCAGTTATTATTGTTTCAACTTTGTTTCTTCCTTTACACTTACAACAGAAATACTTATCATCGTAACTCATTTGTTCATCTTCATTGTTAGTGAAATATAAATAATAAAATTTTCATTGGAAGGTTCAATATTTGTTCTCAAATGAGAAAATCCTTCTTTCCAGTAATCAATATTTTGAACAGCAAAATCTAATAATTTCTTTTTAGAATCATCCATTTTGTAAACTCTCCAACCTTTCTAGCTCTCTGATACAATCGCGAATGTATTGTCTACGATTTTCAGCGTAAGGATGATTACCCCATTTTTCTTTAAATGTAGTGTTGCAGTATTCCTTCCAAGCATCTTCCTCAGCAAACGGTTTCACAGGCCAAGCAATAGTCCTTGTTTGTTTGATTTTATAAATCAAACAAGACGGAAGCTGCTTACATTTATTCTCGTTCAAATAATAACAAACCCCATGATTGTCATAGATTGAAGGTAATTCTACATCTTCATTAAAGGTTTTCAGTTTAAACCATAACGAATAAACCCACCCTTTCTTGTAAGCTTCCGACCAAGCAAGGAGTTTTCGTAAAACGTATAGTGTTCTAGCTAATTCAATCTCGTTCATTTTATTGTTCCTCTAATTTCCAAGGGAAAATAAAAAATTCACCACCTAAATTATAAGGAATAACTTTATTATCAATAATAAACTGCATTCGTTTTCTTGCATATTCTTTATCGTTACACCAGCGACCGTCGTAGAAAAATGACCAAATGTCACAATCTTTAACTTTGTTTAAAGAATATCTGTAATATTCAAAATAACTAAGCTCTTCGTCACCATAACGGTATCCACGGTATTCTTCAGGATACCCGTCTTTATAGGCTTGCCATCCTGCAAGACAAAACGAAGTATCGCAAACATCTCCTTCTGGCACCATGTCCACACCATAATCGTTATAAACTCGCATGTTCAATTCAAAATCATCGTTTAGAATCTCTAAACATTGTTTTGCGTTCTCTACAACTTCATCGCTAACTGGAATCATTTTTAACCCTCTCTTTTAGAATGTGTATGACAAAGAGAATTATCTACTATCTTGCTATTACTGTCAACAACTAATACACTCATTTAGCGATAACCTTTCAGTGACTTGATTAGTGACTCTGCTGGAATACCCAACCCTTCATAAAGGTTCCAAATCATTTTTAGCGTGAGTGGTCGCTTGTAGTTTAAGATTCCGTAAACACGATCACTTGTACCTAACATGGGTTCAAGGTCTTCAACGGTTAAACCATTGTGTTCCATCTCAAACTTTATTGTCTCAACAAGGTCTGGTAAATCCATTGGGGAATACTTTGCTTCGTAGGCTTCAACTAACATAACCAAAATGTCCAGCTTTTCACATTCGACGGTATTAGGCTTCACCATCATTGATTTCCATTTGTTGTCGTTTAAAGCAAGTTTATAACCTCTCCACATTGCTTCTTTTTCTGAACGAATGTAAAACTCTTGATCTTCAAACAAGTTTTCGAAATCTCGACGAATATCATCGTTTGACAATTTCAAAGAAACACATTGTATTATATCTGACAATCTTATGAAACTTTTCATTTCTTCATTGGTTATCTCAACATCGTAAAGGTCTTCGGCAATTAACACCGTTTCAATTTTGTTAAGGTTGTCAAACCTTAATTCATCAAAAGTCAAGTTTAAAATCGTGTCAGTGTCTGACTTCGAATATCTTATTGGGATATACCCTCTTTTTCGAAGTTCTGAAACAAATCTCTCATAAGTCATTCTCTTTGTCCTTTCCTTTAAAGTCTAACACCTCATAAGAACTTTCATTAGTCTGTTCTTCAACGTTCAAGTTTTCATTTATTTCTTTCAAAGTATCTTGTTTTAAACCTGCTCTTGCTTGACGGTTTAATTTCTTCTTGTCTTTTCCCGAATAAGGGTTACAACAAGGGCATTTTACTCCGCCTACGCTGCAAATTTTGTTCATTTTCTTTTTGAAGTCATCCATTCACTAACACCTCTCTTAAAAGTTTATAGTTTATTGTACCAATTCCTATTTGGTCTTTCAACACTTATTAGTTTTTTAGAGTTATCAGGGTCTACAATCATTCCTTGGTAAAGGTTGGAACCGCGAGGTGTTATTCCTTGCAATTCTAATTCTTTCTCTCTTTTAAGAATCCACCTTTTCAGAACCAAAAGCAAAGACTCGTAAATGACCCAACTCAAAGAGAGCAACAGTAGTACAGCTTCAAACCCTGACATGAGGAACTTCTTTTTCTGGTTCAGACGACTGAGAATTCGCTTCACGATGTTCAACTAGATTCATGATTACTCCGGCAAATAACAGAAATGTGTTGGATGGAAATCGTGAGGCCAGCGAATGAATTCTCCATTTTCAGACCATACACAATAAGGGTCTGAATTGTAATTGTTGAAAGAACCAACTTTTGCACCTACAGCTTTCACTACAAACATTTTCTTTGTGTCTTTAGGTGCTTGTTCGATTGGTAGCCATTTTAAGTCTGTACTTACACTTCGTTTGTCTGCACTCATTTTAATTTACCTTTTATGTGATGTTGTTTTCAAACATTTAATTATTTATTCGGGTCAACACTCAAGCTCACTTTGTCTCCTCCATTGTGACCACTTTCAAGATAGGCACCTATTCCGCCATCGTCCTCTACAACGGATGTCCAATAAAGATTTCTACTATCTTCTTCATTCAAACGTTTAGCATCTTCTTCTGCCGACTCACGAGTTTCACGTATTGCACGTACACCAAATCTGAGCAAACCATCCCAATACATAACTGAGTATAACATATCTAATCTCCTTAGTGATCATCTAATAATCTGGCGGTAGTTTATCTTAACTGAAATATTTTGTCAACTGATTTTTTAATTTATTCTCCATATTTAATCAATGTATTTTTTAAACTATCGAGAGCACCTACAAGTGTTGGTGATACTACTTTAATATCTCGTGAAGTAACTTCAAAGTGATCGTTTTTTATGCTAAATGTCATGAAACCAGAATGGGGTTTCTTTAGTTGATAGCGAATTAAGTCACTTATTTCTAAATTTTCAGGCGTTCGAGCAATGTTCTTTTTTAGCATCTTATCAAATACACCAATTATGCTTTCAGCAGTGTAAACTAGCCCTCCATACTCACCACAGAAGAAATTATCGGTGCTCCACAGTGTTATACTGTTCGTTTCCAATAACTCAGTCAATTCCGACTCTAAAGTAATATTCTTCTTACTGGTATCTTCTTTATGTAGATAAGTTACTAGGTTAGTAATCTGATCTTTATTAATTGTCTCAAATACATCACCTTGCATCTCTGCTTCAACAAGGATTGTACCTAACAGTTTAGTTGTTACTTGATAAATAGGCATACGGTGTTTCTCCTACTGATTATTTCGTTGGTTTTAGAACGTTTAATGTGAAATGAATACCATTAGATGGGTTTATTGTAGAATGCCCCACAAAGCATTACAGAGCGTTCTAGAAGGATACTACTGTAAAGCTTTTATTACTTTCTCCATAAGTCGAAGTAGACAAGAATCTACCAGTGTCACACCGTTTACTTTTACACTTAAATGGTTTTCGTTGTACTTTCTCACGGTTAACTTGGCTGATCTGTCACGGAGGATTTTGCCAACGATTGAAATTAACTCTGTTATTTGGTCTTCAGAGTATTCCATCCGAGAAGCGAACCACGTCAAAGAGTATGAGCATATTGAACTGCACTCTACTGCAAAAGTTTCAAAAGTACTATTATATTAGAATTTAAAACAGTTAAGATCGTTACGGTTAACCCACTCTATACGAGTATTTAGAGGAGTACTTTGTTCAATATTATCACACACAATCCCTGTGACTTCCATTTTGAAAGCCTCAAGAACTTCTTCCATACTATTTGCGATAACCTGTAAACAAGTGTTGTTAGATAATGTTACGTTAAATGTTTTCATTTTAGCTCCTTATGGTTTTTCAGATAAGTCGTGTTTTTCAACTAATTTTCTTTTCATCTTGTTCTCTATTCTGGTTCAAATGTCTTAGTTTGTTAGAATTATTTCTTTCTTCGAACATATACCAGTTGAAACCGTATTCTTTACAAACTGAAAAATAAAGAGGTAAATATCTTGAAGACATTTCACCTCTTAATATTCTTAGAACACGATCATAACTAATTTTTGTTTCTTTTGAGATTTCGGAAGCTGTTTTGTTTTCAATTAAAAACTTTTCCATAAGTAATTTTATTTTCAACTTGATCTTTTCTGAAAATAAACTTATCTCTTTGATTCGCTCTGTGTTCGCTTCTTTGAGAGCAATTTTAATCGCTGTACTGTTGCAAGGAACAATCAAACAACGATAATCAGAATCTCTAGCAATCCAGTTTTTTCTTTTAGACATTTGAAACCTCTTTTACTTTCCTAAGTGACTCTCGCCAATCACCTTCTATTTCAACATCGTAAGCTTTTGAAAGACAAGGTTTACCTTTCTTTTGAAACCAACTTTTTGATTGTTCATCAATGACAGGTTTCGATTCATAAAAGTATACATTACCGTTATAATCTTTTGCAACCCATTTTGCACCTAAAGGTTTCTTTATAACGTAAATTACTGCAACTCTTCCAAAGGTTTTTAACCAAAACTTTTTTAAGTTTAAGTAGAACTTTTTCAAACCGATCTTCCTCTTTGAACATTTATATCAGTGAGTAAACACCAAAATATCAGAAGGTTTTTCTTTCTTTTTAATGTTAGGAAAAGCTAACGAAAGAACTTGTTCTGCCTTATCAATTTTCTCAATAGAATGTAGAATCAAATCTTCTCCGTTTACAAACATTTCAGCTAAAATACTTTTAATGTGTTCTGTTTCAATGGTGTGTTTGAAACCATTCTCTTTCGAGAAGGTTACAATGAAGGTTCCTTTGTTGGAAGGCCAACGTTCCGCTAGTTTCGCAACAAGTTCGCTTGCTGTAATGTTTTTCATTTTATTTTAAATCCTCATTTTTCAAATCTCCGACTTCAGCGTGTTCTTCATCTCTACCAAGCAAACCTTCACTCCATAGTAATTCCGAATTACCTGTTACATTCCAATCTTTATTTTCAGGAAGTTCAAACCAAGCCTCAATTCTTTCTTTCTTGAAGAAATTAACACCTGCTATAAAACAGTCGTAATGGTCGTTCCAAAAAGCAAGATAATTGTTTAGCTCACCGCAACCCATATCAACTTTAATTAAAATCTCTCTGTCTTTAGGAATTTCTTTCATCGAAAATTCTCCGCTTCTTGTAGTAATTCATTGTAAGAATAACAAACCGACACTAACATTTGGTTTTTAAAAAGAAGGTATTCATGACCTTCTCCTGTTTCATAAATTTCGAAATGTAATCCGTCAGATGAAACACCTTTAAGGTCTGTAATCCATTCCCACTTTTTATCAAGATCGCAAGTCATTATTTGTCGCCTCTTGTTGCTTCATGTTTTCGTATTTAGAAGAAATTATAGCGTACTCAACACTGTATTTCAACCAAAAAGCTTTCTCTTGTTTATCGGTCAAAGACAATGGTATGTTACTTCCTTTGTAATAAAGGTTTCCTTCTTTAATGTAAATTCTACCAAAAGCAACTTGTTCGACAAGTTCTTCTGCTCTTTCTTTGCTATCATCAAACCAATTTTTGAAAAAGTTTATCATTTTAAAAGTTTCCCGTTAAGAGCTGCACAGTATGATTCAAGTATATTTCTAGTGTTTCCGTCATCTGTGTTAGCAGCTATGTATGAATCTAAGTAAGAATTACGGATTTCAAATAGTTTATAGTTTGACACAACGTTCACAGTAAGGCGGTCATTAGATGTGTAAGGAATTCTGCTTGAATCTCTCACTCCTACACCTTTGCCGTTTGCCGAACCACCAAACGCAGGATAGTAGCCACGTGATCTGTCATCTTTTATCAAAGCAACAAGAACTTCAAGTTGAGCTACCAATTCTTGGTCGTTATAATTTTGAACGTTGTTTCCAAGCTGTGATATAAGATAGTTAATTTGCGTTCTTTTCATTCCCACATCTCCAATTTTTGAAAAAGTTTATCATTTATAAACCCTCTTTTTGATTTATTTAAGAATTATTTTACGCAAACATTCATCTTCGGTTTCTCACCCCATTCAACAATTGAATCTCTTTCGAAATAACGAGAGTTGGACTTGTCGTAAAACATGTTTAAATCTTCTTTAAAATAACACAAGGAGTAAATGATCTTCATGTCTTTTTCATAAGCTATGATAATTTCTCGATCTTCAGGAATATTTTTCATTGTTTCAACCTCTACAATACATTTTTTTCTTTTAATATTTTCTCAAACCAAGTCCACTCAGAAAAAGAAAACTCCGTTTCAATATCAGGAACATCTTGTGTAAAAACTGTTTCTTTGAGGATTCGTTTTTCTTTTTCAAATCCTATTAGATGATTATACCTATCGTCAATCATAAATGCAACATCTGACCCATTCATTCCTGATTTTTCTCTGGTGAAATACACTCCTTTGTTATAAGGAAAGTGTTTCTTCAAAAACATATACTTTGATTCACCATGATAACCTTCGACATGACTTACAAACTGAATGTCATATTTTTCACTTAACTGTCGAATCACATCTTTACAATAAAATTCAGGTTCTTTATCTCGATAATCTAAATTGTTCCAAAACTTGAAAGGTTTTTCAACATCAGGGTAATAAGAAGATAAATTATAATTAACTTTTTCTTCTTGGTAAAGTCCGTTATACCAACGATCTAAATCACCATAAGGTGGTCTATGTTCACTTTGCGACCGAAGCCACTTATCCCAAAGAACGTCTGTTCGAATTATGGTTAAGTCAACATCAATTAATATTTTTTGTTTTTTCATAACTTTTCCTAGATTGATAATCAGAAGGTGTTCTTGTTAATTGTAAAATCGAAACAATCACGAAAACCAATGTGTTCAACAAAGGAGTGAAGCAAACAAACAACACCTTGATGACAAACTTCTTGTTACCTTCGTAAAACTCTCTAAAGGTTTTGTAATTATTTTCTTCCATGTCACTTTTAAAACCTACATAAAGAATGAAAGAATAGATGATACAAGTTACAAAATAAACTGCAAGGAGCAAAGTCATATTTCTCTCCAAGCGACAGGGATTACAACCCAACCACTTTCGTTAACAAAAAATCCAATATCTTCATCATCTGAACCCATCACTTCGATTCTTTTATTTTTTTCTTTAGGGATACTTCTAGTGTTTAACCAAACTTTTTCCTTACTCATCTAAAACTCCTTTCTTTGATCTGCAACACAAATTACATTTTCAATACCAATATCGTACCACATACGAACTACTTGAGGTCGATCATCAATTACCATCCGAACATTATACTTCGAAGCAATCTCTTTTTCAAATATTTCTTGTTTAACAATCGAGTCTTTTCGTCGATCACCTGTCTTTCGCATGTGCAACTCAAAAAAGTTATCACCTCTGAAAACCCTCTTAATCCAATCAACTGTTTCGTTATAACAAGAGTCGTCTCGTCCAGATAAGAATACAATTTTTGATCTAGCCTGAAAAGCTAGGATTCCAAGAATTTTAACGATTTCTTTTCTAGGTAAGTCATTCCCAACCTTGTCAAACTCATAAGGGTTACGACCATTCATTTGAGCAATTGTACCATCAATGTCCACAACATACACTTGTTCTAAATCAGGATTTGGAACATAGTGGTAGTGTTCACCAATCGACTTCAAATATTCAATCCACATTTTCCATTGACGATTGAAAACACTTAAAGGAACATTCTTGACACGATTCTCGTTCTGCTTCCAAGCTTTCTCGTAGTCAATGTACATGTTTTTAATTTCAACTTCGTAACCGAGTCCTTCAAGGTGAGAAATCAATTCTTTTCTGTAAACAGGATTAAGGTTAGTGTCGGAAACTACAACGTTTGCACCCGTATACGACAGCATCCTAAGACTGTTCTTCTGGTATTCAGAAACAACTTTCTCGCTAGATGAGTTTTGCTTGTAATGATCACCGTACAAACCTGCTCGTATCTCATCTCGGTTGACTTCAGAAAAGGAGTTATCTTTTTCACACAACTCTTTTGCAAAAGTGCTCTTTCCTGAACCGCTAACACCTACTGTAATAATTGCTTTCATTTATATTCCTCAACTATTCTGATTTGCAAACGAATCCTGATTTTTCAATTATTTCGTTCATTACCGCTTCTGAAACCCTTACCTCAGCATACTGTTTTGTCAGGTTTCTTAGGAAATATAAAGTATATACGGTGGAACCATCCCAGTTACTTTTTTCCTTTCTTATTTTTTCTAAGAAATTCAGATTTTCAATATTCGAAAATCCTGATTTGTCTTTAAATTTAATTATCATAATTAATAAACCCTCACAATAAAAAGTTCACCACCTTTGAAACATGCACCACCGTCACAGTATACCACGTTTCCTATTCTCTTAGGTGAATTATAACCATCAATCTTAACAACTGTATGACCAACATAAACTTTATCTATGCCTTCCACTTTATAAGGAGGGTTTTTAACGTTGTGATACTTCTCCCAAACTTCACGAAACCAAACAGCGGTTCCTAAATAGTTCGATTCTAGACCGATAACGGTTTTGTTTTCTTCGTCTTTGCGAAGAACGCCCCAATTGTTGTAAGGTACTTCAGAATGTATGAAACCCACATTCTTGCCGTTCGGAAGTTTTAACTCTATAGACAAAGGTAAAGAATCGAAATACTGGTAAATGGAATGCTTTTCATCTTCAAATAAGGAAAGATACCAAACCCCTCCGTTTTTCAAAAAACATTCTTTCCAATCTTTGTCGCCCTCAAACGTTCGCATAAATAACAACTCATGGTTCCCGATTATTGAATTATACCAAGGCTCGTTCATGTAATCAAGTATTTTACGACTATGTTTTCCTCTATCGCAGTTGTCGCCACCTACAATTAATAAATCTTTCTGTTTGTCAAACTCTGCTTCTTTTAATTTTTCTTCGAGAAGATGAAACGACCCGTGAATGTCAGTAACGAAAAATACTCTACCGTCAAAACCTTCTCGTAAATCAATTGTTTTAAGGATACGCACGTAAATACACCTGTTCAATAAAATCACACATTAATTCTTTACTCATTTTTTCTTCTGGTAAACTTGACTTTTCTGAAAGTTCCTTAATCGAAAGTTCTAGACGGTGCAATTCTTCAGAAACTTCATTGAAGTCAACTTGACCTAACTTTACTTTCATTAAATAATCAGTTTGATCGAGAGGATATTTAAAATCGCCTTTGGTGTGAATATCCTGTAACTGGTAAGAAACACGAAGTGCGTGATGTAGAGCTTTCCAATCAACACCTTCGTTCTTTTCAGCAAGTTTAGCACGATCACCGTATGAGTCCATCATAACGGTCAACTGTTGTACTATGTACCACACATAATTAGTAAACTGGTAATTTTTACCTAAAACACTGTAAAACAATTCATGTTGACCTTGCTTGTTTTTAATAAATATCACTTTACAAAATTCATTAGTTGGTGGTTCACAACGTGTGTTTTGTAACGCTTCAGAAAGTTTCAATTCTTTAGGTAAGAAAGACAAGAACTCGATAGCTTCTTTTAATGCTGCCAGACGACTACCTTTCACACCATATTTCGCTGCTTGTTGTCGAACATAACCTACATACGATTTCATGTTTTTACAATAAAACTTTGTGCGGTTAGCACGAATAAAATCCCAAGCTTCTGATTCAATTACAGGTTTTTCACAATGTAACATGTCCATAGCAACAGCATCACCATCAACCGCCAGTTTTACAAATTTGTGAATTGAGTAACAATCGTCGTCAATGTCATCTTTGGTGTTCTTAGATTTACCATCACCTGTACCATTTGTAATGACTTCAGGGTATTCACCCGTCACAAGTTGGTAAACACTAGGAAGATAGATGGATTTATAATCGGTGTCACTTTCTGGTGTTGAAGTACCATACAGTTTACTTCCGAACTCCATTCGAACAATAGTCTTTTCTTCTTTACTAAACATTATTTTACAACCCTCAATTGTGATTTCTTTATTACTCGACTTACTTTTTGTCTTGAAACACCTATTTTATCAGCTATCTGAACCATTGTAAAACCTCTTTTGTGTAAATGAAGTATTTTTTCATCCACAGAAGCTTTAGTTATATTTACATTCTGATAAAGAATGTCAATGTCAATACTCTTTTCTTCGTCAGACATTTTTAAATTCTGTACTTCTTTTTCTGTTTTGTCAAGCTTTTCTGTAAGTTCTGTTAGCTTTTGGTCAAGTTTTTTAAAACGAGATACTCGTCTCAATTGTTGGTTTACAGTTTTTGCGGATTTAACAACACCTATATCGAAAACCCCTTCTCGGTTCATTCTTTTTTGAACTGGATGATTCTGCATCGTGTCAACCAACTTCTTTGCATAAAAGAAAGGATTATTTTTAGTTTCTTCCACCCAAGATTTAGATTTCGAGAATTGTTCTGCTGCTAAAAGCATTGCTTCATTCGCTGTTAAATTATTTTCAAGAATTGCAATATAAGCAAACGAAGCCATTTCCAAAGACCAGTATTCTTTAGGTTTGTAATTGTCAGAATTAACCATTTCCTTTTTTATCTGATCTTCAGCTTTCTTTGTTAAAACTTTGAATTGCTGAATCGACAACCCATAGTCTTTTATTTTTTCAAGTATTTCTTTTTCAATCTGTTTGTATTCAGAATTCACCTTTTTCTATAGCCTCTAGTAAATTTAAATAATCTTTCCTTTTGTAAAATCTCGTGTTGAATACAGGAATGTTTCTACTTTCAGCTAAAAGAATTGCCGTTCTTGTACCACCTGTTGGTTTACCGCTTTCTGTCCAACAAACAACAGCATCTACAGGGTCATCAATGTTTTTACCTAAAATTTGATTTACGTTTCTACAATGTAAAAGTAAACCACCTTTCTTTTCTGCATTTTTCATTCTGTTAAAATGAGCTTCATCTAAAACAGTGGAGAGAATGATTTCTTGTTCTGATAAAGATTCAGGTTTAATGTAAAGTTCATACAAAGGGTTCCCTTTACCGAAAGATTTCCAAGGATGGAATATCTCGACAAGATTTTTACTTGCGTTGTAAACATTGATTGCTCTTTCGTAAGCATACTCAGCAATCAAGTCAGCGCCAGTAGCGCCACCTGATCTCATAATAACTCCGTTCTTTGCAGCATGAAGCGCTATATTGAAAAATACATCTGAGTCATGTTTGTATTCTGATAATTTTCTACTACCAACAAAAGCTATTTTAGTCATAAACACTCCCTCCTTCTACTGGCAAATTCATTAAGTCATCAATATAAATCCACTCATCGCTTTCTTCCACGTCCCAACCACATGAGTCTAAATCCCAAAAAGGTGTAATGTTCCCAAGCAAAACGTACTCCCCACAGAGAACCGCAAGAAAGTCTTTATCAAGACTTTTAACAATTACATTTCTCCCAACTTCTGGTAAATTCTTTAAACCTTTACCGACCACTCTCCATGCGGGGATTCGAACTCCTTCAACAAGACATGCACCTTCATACTCATGCCTTGGGGTTGTATAACTAAAGGTGTACTTATTCCCTCGCCACGTCAGAACATCCTTCTCTTCAAAATAATAATTCCACAGTCGCTTAGCGTAAGCCTCTTGCTCGTCATCAAAGTAGAATTTCTCATGTTCCACTTCTACCCAATTAACATCAAGGAAAAGAACTTTACCGTTGATATCTTTTAGTTTTCTTTTCACTTTGTTAAACCCTGCCATGATAATTCTCCTCGTTTATTAAGTTGTGATAAGAATACCTTGTCCCTAAGAACATGTCAACTCTTATTAAAAAAAAAAATCCCCGCACAGTTTTCACCATGCAGGGTTAGATTATTGCTTGTAACACACCTTTTTAATCTTCAGGATTTCCACTTGAATCCATTTCTCTAAAATACTTACCTGTAGGGAATTCAGGTAAACCACTAGACAATATACTTTGATACTGTACGTTCAACCATCTACCGATGTACTTTTGTGGGTTATTTAACTGTTCTTTTCTTTCATTAAAGTCACCTACAGTTGTTTCAAAAGTTTGACCGTCACCGTTATCCATAAGTAAAACAGCGTTTCCGTTTTTATCTTCTCGAACACCCAATACTTTAAATTCTTTATCTTTAAACAACTTGTCTTTCTGAATCATCGGAGAACGAACACCTGATTCATAAACAAGGTTGTAATCACGAGCAATCGAACCCTCATACCCTTCCTTCATAAATCTTTCAGTGTAATGACGAACTTCTGATTTTTTACCTAACAGATTACCCAAGTAGCAAAGTTTATCTTCTACAAACTTACAGTTTTTGAAAATCTGAAAGTTGTTATATTCGTCAAGCGATTTTCTGAAAGGTACAACATTGTTAAATTCGTCCTTTTTTATAATATCAAAAAGATAAAATTTAATATTATTCCTGATATCGTAAATCAACTTGTCTTCGTCCAACCCTGTCTTTTCATACACCTCTTTAGCGTCAACTCGTGTCACGGCTGATCTTATTTGTTGAAGTTTAAAACCGTGAACATACAACTCACCATCGTAAACTGTTCGAGTGTCTGTGCCTACTAGAGCAATGTTGATTTCGTGTTCTATGTGAGGTACGACATAAGGTTTTCTTTTCTTCGACAAAAGAACCCATTTACCTTTCACAAATTCAATTAAACAACGAACACCATCCAACTTTCGTGAGATAAAAACATCATCTGAAAGTTTATGTTGAGAATCTTCAAAAGTCTGACAAAGGTTCGGCATCAAAGGAAGATTTTTCAATTCGTCTTCTGTTTCACGATACCCTTTATCTAACTGCGCTTTGAATTTAGATTTCGCTTCTAAAATCGCTTGTTCTTCTGCTGTTGTCTCATTTGCTTTTCCGATATTCTTAGGTTCACAAACAGTTTCTTTTAACTGTAGCTTACCTCCAAGTTTTCCATGCTCTACGAAATAAGAAGAACCTTTAACAAAGATTCTCCAAGATTTTAATTTCTTTTTAGAATCATAACCGTATAGAATTTTTTCAAAAATCACTTCTTAACTCCTTTGTACCAATCAATGACAGCTTGACGAACAATTACGTTTTTCTCACTGAGTAACTTCTTGTTAATAAATTGTAGTTTTTCCAAGTTTTTAATTCTTGAAATGCTTACATAAAACTGACCGTGAGCAAATGAACCTTTACCTGCATCAATTGCTAAATTTTCAAACGTCAAACCTTGAGACTTATGAACTGATATTGCGTAACCAAGTTTAATAGGAATTTGTCGATAAGAAGAAACTGTTTTTCTCGTAAGGCCGGAAATCGGTTCGTTTACTATTTCATTCTTTTCCCAGTCAAAAGGTTTCACCGCCACCGTTCTTCCGCTGTCGAGTCTTACATAAACACAAGCGCTGTCCATCTCAACAACAATACCTTGATCTCCGTTCACATATTCTTTATCCATGTCGTTTGCACAAATAATCACTCTTGCACCAACTTTCAGTTTTATAAGTTGAGGAACCAACATTTCGGTGGGTTTCAAAGGAGCACCTTCTACTTTTCCGAAATAACTTCTCTCAAGTCCTTTCAGTTGTGAATATTTTTTCAAATTAATTGTGTCCGCATCGTTGTTGTAGTTACAAAGAACTGTAGCCTCAGACGAAGGGTCGTATTCTTGTGAGATTCGTTTGAGTTCAGCAAAAGCATCTTTAAAATTTTCATCTTTACAACGAATGCTTCTTAAAATGTTCACATGATCATGATTCGCATGACGATGTGGTGTTGTTAGTTCATACTCTTTAAAATCCCAACTCGGAGAATCAAAACAGAAATGAGACTTGTATGTTTTCTTATCCCAATATTCTTTACTTGAAGCATCAAGGATTGGTTCAATCTGAAAGAAATCACCAAAGCCTGTAACTTGTATTCCACCGAAAGGAATATTGTTATCTTTAAGTTTTCGCAATCGCATGTCAATTAGATGAAGATAATCAGCGCGAATCATCCCCATTTCATCAAACTGAATTTGATTCACTTGGGAACCTTTACCAAAAAGCAAAGACATTTGCTTAGGAACAATTGAGAAATCATTTGGTGTTACTCCACCAATCGGTAATCCGAAAGCTGAATGAATTGTTACACCACCACAGTTAATTGCAGCGATACCTGTAGGTGCAGCTACAACTGTTCTTTTGTCTTGCATAGCTTTTGCCAAATAACTTTTTCCGTGACCACCTTGACCACTTACGAACGTATTAATTTTGTTTTCTTTAACGTTTCGATAAACTTCTTTTTGGTCTTCCGACAATGTTTCATATAAATCTACCATTTAACCCTCTCTTTAAAAACTTTAAGCAATCTCTTTGACTGCTTTTTCAACAGAGTATTGTTTTTCGAAATACTCGTAAATATCATACTTGAAACAACGAACAAAATTTTCGCTGTAACCCATTTCCAAAAGTTCCTGTTTAACTTCAAAATAGAATTCTTGAAAATCAGGATTTTCAAAATCACAATTTAACATGTTCTACCTCGATACCTTGTCTTTTTAAATATTTCAATGGTGTGGTGTCACGGTACTCGTTCACGTAAAAAACTTTTTTAATTCCAGCACGAACCATCATCTCAGAACATTTTTGACAAGGAGAGTGAGTTAAGAAAACCCAAGCACCCCAAGAAGATTCTGTGCTCTTGGACATGTTAAGTATCATGTTGTGTTCAGCATGAACGACTTCAGGTCTTGTAACTAAACCGTTTTCTGTTTCGTATTCACAACTACCATCAACCCCTTCAGGTAAAGCGTTATAACCAAAAGAAACAGGTATGTTCTTCAAAGGGTTTACAGCAACAGCTCCAACCTTTAAACGATTAGCAGAGGAAGTTTTGGCAACTTCCTCGGCCACACGCAAATACATTTCTACGTGTTTTTGTTTCATAAAAACTTCCTGAAACTAAAAAGAATAAAATTCTGTGTTTCACCATTTTTAATAGGTGGAACCCTAACTGCTGTTTTGTAAGAGTTATACCATTTCCAACGATTGATTCTTACAACTTCTTTTTCACTGTAAAGCAAAACGCTAGAGTTTTTCGTTAAAGGTATAAACAACGTCAAACTTTTTGTTTTATCCCAGTGTTTGTTGATGTGATCACCACTAAACAAAGTGTAAAAAGAAATTTTAAAAAACCAAAAGTTTAAAGATTTTACCCTGTGTTCTTTTTTTCCTTCGGAAATCCTAAGTTCCTTCAAATTCATTTTCTTCCCCTTTTTCTTCTTCAACCGTTTCTTCTTCCTGCTCTAATTCTGCATTCAGAAAGAAGAAAGATTTACTTTTTACCAAAATTGGTCTGTCACCGTTTTCTACTCGAAGAATTACACCTTCTGAGATGTGTTCAGGGTCATAATAATCTTCTGTTTGAACATCTGGACGTTCGGTAAGATATTCAATCTCTTTCGCAAACGCATCCCAATCTTCAGTAACAGTGATTCGCTTGATCGGTTCAAACAAATATTCTTCAGGGATGATATGCTTGAAAACATCATAAGCTAAATCTTTTCCGTCAACAGTTACACGGTAAATTTTAAACTTGTATTCGTCCGGTTGGCAACCATATTTATAAACCATTTTCTCATGATACTTCTTCTTGTACTCTTTTGGCATACGAGAAGTATCATGAGGAGGCATAATACTCGTACCATTAACAAACCCGTAAATTTCACCATAAAACACAATGTCGTGCTCGTCACCTGAAATTTTCTTCAATAGTTCCTGAAGCTTGTTCGTCACATCAATCCGATACTGGTTGGAACCGTGGAAACCTTCGCTGTTTTCTTTGACGATTGTTCTGCGTGTTCCTGTTACGAGTGTTCTACCGATATTCTTTTTCGTAGCAACTTCTTCTTTCCAGAATTTCCACTTTTCAGGAAGAAAGATATTAATTAATGCTTTCCACCATGAAATTACATAAGTGTAATCTGTACGAACAGTGTTTACATATCCAGAACGAAAAGAAGTTCCGTGAATTTTAGGCGTCACGATAACAGTGTCACCTTCGTTAATAAGATTTTTCGCATACTTAAAGTTTGTAGTCTTGATGTGTTCGTCAAAATTATCATACTCTAAAGAGTAATCTTTAAAAACTTGTTTTCCTTTTTTCTTTTTCTGTCCTTCTTTTTTGACAGAATTCTTTTTCTCGACTTCATATCGTTTCGCAATGAGAACACCCAAAATTGTGTTTTCGCTTACATCTTCAGTAAAGTCAACAGTGTATCCTGTTTTTACTTTCATCCATTTTCGGAAATCTTCAAATCGAATAATCATACCTTCTGACTTTACACCTTTAAGATGTAAGGTTTTTACTTTCCCGTTATCCGAAACATAACCTTTCACCGTTTGATCTTTGTTCAACGAAGAATTAGCAAAAAGGTTGAGGTCTGACAACAACTCTTTGTTCACTTGAGTGTTTGCTTCAAAGTAAACAACTTCATCACCTTGCTTTACATCTTTTCCTACAACAAGTTGAACACCTGTAAGGATTTCTGCTTTCATAATACGGTCTGCACCTTCGATTGGTGAAACCGATTTAATTTTTGTAAAAACTGCTTGATAATTTTCCATTTTAACCCTCTCTTTAGTTAAAGAATTAGCGTAAACCGCCACCTTGATTTCGATAAATGTTCATAACCATAGCACCTTTGCGAGAGGCACTATTTACAGCACCGCGACAAGACAAATTCCCATCTGTCTTTTCTTGTTTTTCTGAAACTACTTTGTACTTCTCATAACCATATTCTGAAATTACGTACTCTACTGCTTTCTTTTTTGAACTCACTTTAATGAATACCTTGTTTCCTAAAGCGTCCCGATAAAAGAACGCTGAAGGGGCAACAAAGTCAGGAAGTAAAGATTCATTGAAGTCAACAACAACTGTAGAAACTTCTTTTTTAGCCAAAATAGATACCTCTCAATTCTGATGTTTAAAACTTAAATTCGACTAACAAAACGATCACTAGTTCGATAATTATACTCGTCATCAACAAGAATGGTCAACTTGTAAAGTCCTGAACCTACCTTGATGCTGCTGTATGAGTAAAGTTTATATCCTTCCGCGCCAATACGCAATAGTTCGTTGTAAAAATCTCGTTGTTTATACACGGTTACAACTACTCGATTGCGACAATCTTTTGTTTCAACATTAGTTGGCTGGTCAGGTGGAATCAAACTGTATGTGTACGATGCTCCTAAAACCTTACCATAATTGATTTGAGGCAGTGTATAACCTTCTGAACCCAAACGTATCAGTACATCAGCAAAACGTCTCAAATCGCTTGCTACGCCTTTTAAGAGAGGCTTAGAAGGTGTTACTGATTCCTTTTCTTCCACTTCCGAAGTTTCATCGTCTTCTTCCTGTTCAACAACATCACCTTCATCATCGGATGATTCGTTTTCTTCAACAGAAGAGGTTTCATCACTTGAATTATCTTCGATTACATCTTCTTGTTGTTGTTGTTCCGACTCCGACTGTACAGGAAGTAAGGCTTCCAAAACGTCTTTTTTGTCGTTAGGGTTAAACTTAACGCCTTCTTTTTTCAGAATTTCAATAATTTCTTTTTTACTTAAATTGCTCATTTTCTATCCTTTTTTAATAAAAATTTAGCTTCACACTTGTAAACTGGTGTTTCGCCGTTCTTGATTTGATTGACAACTTCATCGTAATTGTCTACGATCACCCAGTCATCAGGGTGTTTTCCAGCTAAAATCATCTTTCTGACCAGTTCTTTTTGTTGCTCGATCATTTCATTTAGAATGTTTTTAGCCAAAAGTTCTGCTTTTTCATAGCTGTTCACAACAAACTCCTTACTTATTTGTTTTGAAGTAAAGATTATACAACGAACATGCTGTTTTTGTCAAGTTAAATATTTTTAAATTTGTAGTTGACAAAACCGAGGTTTACCCATATACTAATTGTATGGAATCTAATTTTCATCTTTGCGGGGAGATATGTCGCGTATAACAACGTCCCTCACCGACCGCATCGTAGACCAAGAAGAATCGCACGGGTCAACCCTGTAATTCACATCAGAAATGGTGTGTGGCAAGAAGGGAGCGTGGACAGTGATACAACTGGAAGTCTTGCCTGACAATAATTCGTATCAAGTTATTGTTATCTCGCACCTCTGTTTGGTGTGCCGTAGTGTACTACGGGAATTCGGCTCCGAAGAACAATCGAAGTTAGAATTTGAAGATGAATTACCTAAACCTTGTCGATTTTTTAATCGGCGGGGTATGGGGTAATTTTATCTAAATTCTTCCAAAGAACAACCTGTATCGTGACTGGGAAAC
>OGWN01000024.1_pt1 | contig 21644 bp, 39 predicted proteins | sample 1575921 | NCBI WGS metagenome assembly OGWN01 (sample SAMN07581531, study PRJEB24739) | freshwater metagenome
CTGGAGGAGGATTACCACGAGATACCCCTCCTGCTGGAGCTTGTGGAATTGGTCTGCGTTGCATGAACTGACTTGCAACGTTAGCACCACCGATTACATTGTTTGCACTTAGGTATGGTGATATTTCACCTAGCAATGATTTTGTAGGATTAACCAAGTTAGTCCCTGTGCCAGTAGCATAATTTGCCAAGTCTGTAATTCCAAAGCCAGCACCACTTCCGTACATGGGAACTTGCGACAATTGAATGCCTGTGCCTACATTTGATGCAACAGGAACTAAGCCAAGTGTCCCATCTGCTACAGCAGGAGCTAATTGAATACCTGTTCCACCTGCGGAAGAAGCTAAGGATGGAAAAGCACCAGACATAAAGCTACCACCATTGATGAAGCTCTGAAGTCCACCATACCCAGCACCAAGACCGCCACCCATTAATGCGCCTTTGAATGGACTTCCACCCATGAGAGTAGATCCTAATGCGCCAACACCTGCTCCAATCAATACTGGTGCGCCCATATTAAGCTCCCTTCACTTTACCTACAACATAGCATATAGGCTCTAGGATAAAGCGATAGATTGCGCCTAGAGTGTCACGCTTGCCATGCTTTTGCTTCCAGATGTCTGCTGTGCGATGGCGAGCAATATGCTCAAGAGTGCTTTTAACAGCACGATTGATAGTGCCTTTGCGTTTAGCAAATGCAATCAATGGTAAGAACATTGTGTGGTAGCCTTTTTCATAAACCTTAGCATTTGGCATAGAAGCAGAGTGCGCAAGCCAAATCTTGTTACGGAAGCTACCAAAGCCATACTCTTCATTCATCATGGTGCAGACAATCTTGCCACCTGATTGACTCTGTGTCTGAGTAGTTGTACCGCTTGGTGCGCCATATGCAGCAGCCAAGTAGTTGCTTAGTTTTGCGAATGGTTTGTTTTGCTCGAAGTTGAATCGTGCAATATCTGCATCCAAAGCACGCTGTGAGTAATCTTCGCCAGCCTGACCAACTTGCAATAGTTGATTGATGTCTGTGTAATCAGCAGCAGCCATTGTTGGAGAGTATCTAGAAGCATCCTCTTGTCTTGCTCTCTCTGCTGCATAGTTTTGGTAAGCCAAGTCACCATACTTGTTTGCAAGAGTGTTTGCCAAAGTGGTTGCTGCACGATTTTGTTGGTCAGCCAATACATTTGAACCATAGCGCCCACGACTAGCTGCGCCAGAAGTTGCCTGACTTACTGCATCCATATAGTTTTGTGTAGCAGCCTGAGAAGCGCCACGCAACGCAGACTCAAAATATGGATTGTTTTGCAAATATGCACCAGAGATTACATCTTGTTGTTGCTGTTGAGCGGTACGAAGTAATGGAGATCCAGCTTTAGCTCTTTCTTCAGCCATTCTAAGAGCTTCTGTTGTTTGAGCTGATGGGGAGATATATGTCTGACCTGAGTAGTATTGTGGAGTCTTTGTCTTGTATAGACGTTGCGCCTCTTTTAGACCATATGTGATATATGGCTTAATCGCAGGATCAATTCCTTGAACAGTTTGAGAGCTGCCACCATCGCTCCCACCGCCACCACCCCAAAGAGTTAAGTAGTTTTGTGCTAACCAAAGTGGGTTGAAAATCTTAAACATATTATTCCCCTAATTTTATTTCCCACATAGTGGGAGTGAATCCTAATTCTTTCGCCTTAATTTCCCATCCTCTCCGATATGATGTGAATGTTAATTTTTTACAGTTACCTTTTTTGGTTATCTCAATCGCTGATTGAAGACCACGCTTTAAGTCTTCTTGATCATTTGATTTTAACCAAGCTGCCCATATATGCATTGCATCGCCTGTTGGCTGCAATACCATGAATCCCGATTTATCTGTTATTATCCATAGCATTGCTCTTTGCTCGTAGCAGTCGCAGTAAATATCCTCTGGCAACCACTGTGAGTGACCTTTACTTCTAACCTTCTCTAGTCCATCACGAACCCATTGCCACTCGTTTCTAAGTTCGCTAGGAGGAATGTATATAAATTCCATTATCCGACAATTATGTATTTAAAAATGCAGTCAAAGTTATGAGATCCATGAGCAATAACAGCAGAACCTTTGCTTAATGATTGAACATATAAAGATGCCATTTCAGATGCTGCTTTATCATTCATTGGAGTGAATAATATAACTGAGCTAGTGCCAATTCTTTCATTATATAAAGTAGTAGTTGTTGCAGACTGGGTTGTTGTAAAATCGCCAGTATTGTTTGTTTTACCTTCAATAAGATTGTTCACTACCTCTGATATTTCACGAGGAGTAGCTCCTGATGGTATAAGTTTACGATACTGCTGATTTACTACAGTCATTATCTAGTCCCTTGTGGTGCAATTTCTACTTCTACACCTAACGCATTAGACCATCTATCGCCACTTGGCTTGATAGATAGTTTGTGGTACTTTCCGTTGCTTCTCAATGGTACTCTATTTTCATTATCTGCGCTAGTATATGCGCCAAAGTCTTTGACTTCAGACAATAAATTTACAGATAGAATCGCAACGCTTGCTGATCCGTTATCAACAAGTGGTCTTGCTAATGTAACTGTTGAGTTATATTGGCTTCCAACATAACCAGTATCAATTTGAGCAGCAGCATTAGAACCAGTAAATGTTGCAATCTTATCTCCACGAGTCGCTGCAAGCAAAAACTTACCACCAACATACAATGCGCTATCAAGAGATGTTGTCATGGTATCCATCGTATATCCAGCAGTAGCAGCAGCAGCCAAATCAATTGCATTTCCAGTTCCAGAACCTACTCCAGTAGCAGTAAATTTTAGCCCAACTATATTTGCTGATGCTCCAATCAACGTAAAGTTTGTTGTCCCTATGCTGCTAATTGTGTATTGCTTACCATTTACAAAAGATCCAGCATTAATTTTGTATGGAGCGTCAAGACCTTCTAAAGTAAATCCACTAGATACAATTGATGATATGTAGTCTGTATCTGTTGAGCAGCTAGTCCATTTTTTGGTAAGCCAGTTATAGATTATTAGCTGACGTTTAGCAAAAATGTCTTTGTAATTCCAAATAACTAGCTTTCTGAATGGATCAACTGTTGCAGAAATTGTACTTAATGCAGAAGGATCTGCATTCCTAAAGAAAAATCTATCAACTTTTTCATTGCCAATTGCCTCTATCGATCTTCCATCGCAAGCATAGAACCCATCCTCAGCTAAGAAGTATGTAACAGCTCCATATTGAGCTATAGTATTACCATCTAGGCATCCAATATTGCGTGTTATGGTGTCAAATTGAAAGAAATATGGTGATCCTATGTAAGACATACGAACAATGGCTCTTTGCATGAAAATAAGCCCAAATTCACCTCCAGATAGACCAGTTATGTTTCCTCCATCTGGAATTATCTGTGCATCAGACTGGCTTGCACCACCAGCAGTCCAATCTGTGAAGTCATTTATATCACTCCACTGTACAGAAGATGAGTCATCACCTGCATTTAAGTTTCCACACACTACAAAATCACGAACAATAGTTACATATTTTGATATTGGCGCTGTTGCTGCTGCATCATTAAATAATGTTGAAGATCCAATTGTATAATATTGAAGTTTGTTTATATTATTTGCAGCTAAAATAGTGTTGCCAAACTGTACAAAATTCCATTTAGACACACCTGAATAGTTACCAGTCTTTGAAACATTGTCCATGCTATAATCAGCACCATCAAGTTTAAATAACTTTGTAGCTCCACCAGCAAAAATAGTATTTGTTGCACTAAATCTAGCTGCAAAAACATTATTTAAGTTTTCTGTTGCTGATTGAGAATAATCAACAGCAGTTGGGAATGGAGAATACCCAAGTGCAGTTGCGAACACTCCATCAGCCTTAGATAGATTTGTTACTATGCTGGCTTGATCTGGTGTCCACTCTGTAAAATCTATTCTTTGTGTAGTCATATTTTACTCATACATAATGTTGATAGTGCCAGAATCGTAGTTAGCAGTACCTCGTAAGATACGAAGTGAATCCAACGTGCCACCTAAAGTAATACTACCTTGTGTATATGTAGATAATGAATCACCACTACGCATACCTGAACCAGCACCTACCCAAATATTTCCACTTACCTTTGTAATTGTCCAAATACCAGATAAGAATGAACTACCATCAGTTGCACCCATAACGCAAATACCATCAGAATACCCAGAAAGACTTGTGCTTGAATCAGAAACATTTGTTGCATATGTAGAATATCCAGTAGTTGCGTATGTTCCACCAGTGCCTAGCTGAATGTAGTATGCTCCTGAGCTTGTCCCAGATACTCGATAAAAACTCACTGTAATTCTTTTAACCCAAGATGGGATATTAGTAAAGGCAGCTGTAGTTGTTCCTGTTGGACTTACCGCTGTTCCCATAGTTAATAAATTAACTTCATCCCATACAGGTGCAGCTCCATTAGTTCCGTTCCCAGTTTGAGATAAATATTTTTTAGTAGTTGTAGTATTTGGAGCTAAAAGTGTTGTCGTATCTGTATTTGATTGATATGGCAAAGACCCAAGCTGAGTTGTATTGTTGCCGCCAACAATATTTGTAGATTTGCTTGATGTGCCAGTAAATGTAGCATTAGTTCCATCAGTTCCGCTCTCAAGAATCTTAGATGTTCCATTGCTTGCGTACACATCACCAACTAAATCTGTTGTTGTTTTACCAGTAATAGATGCGCTTCCAGAAATAGTTGTGTTTCCAGTAATAGACGCAGTGCCAGTAACAGATAGATTACCACCTACTGTTAAGTTATCTCCATCAGTACCAGCTTGCATATCCTTAACTTGCGCCATGATTTCTCGAAGAGCATTATTAATTCCAGATGGTGCGCAGCCTTCTGAAATATCAATCCCACCTACATCTGTATTATTAGCAGGAGTTGAACTCCACTGACTTACTTTATCTTTTGCCATGATTTATTCCTCTTCCCATGTGTTGCCATTAAAAGCCACATCATTCCATGTGTTATTTGATTCTGTTACTTGATTCCAAGTATTAGTATTTTGCCCTATTTCATTCCATGTATTTGTTGTTTCTGATGCTTGATTCCATATATACGCATTCTCAGCAGGTACATACCAACCAATTAATCCATACTCTTCAGATAAACTAAATGAATTACCTGTTTGAGTTACATAAAACTGTGCAGTAACTGATTCAGTTGACTCTAGTGTAAACTGCTCAGAAACATCAGCCAAGAATATTAATATTCCTGTTTGTGAGTGAGTTAATGTTATATTTTCTTGCGTGTCACCAACATAAGCAAATCCGCCAGTTATAGACTCTGATAGTGTAACTAGCTCACTACGTGATCCAGTAAATCTAGCAGATACATTTTCAATATCAGATAGAGATATTGAGTTTCCTGTTTGAGTTACATAAAACTGCGCAGTAACTACATTTGTATCTGTCAAAGTAATAGACTCTGATGCACTTGCACTAGTGCTATAGTTTCCAGTCTGAGAATGACTAATTGTTTGTTGCTCGTTTATACTGCTAGTAAATGCGGCAGTAACATTGCTTGATTCTGTTAATGTTGTTGATTCAGATCTACTTACAGAAAATCCAGCAGACGCAGTTCCTGTATCTGTCAACGTTACTGTGTCACTTGCGCTAACTGTAAATAAAATTCCACCAGTTGTTGAGTCTGTCAGAGTCTGTTGCTCTGATCTGCTCGCAAGGAATGCAGCAACTGATGACTGAACCTCGCTGATTGTCTGACTCTCTGCAATTGCAGCAACAAACTTCGCTGTTGCACTTTGCGAATCACTTACTGTAACTGTTTCTGTGACGGACACAGGATAATTAACGTTACCAGCCTGTGGTATTGAAGAAAACGCTACAGCAGAAAACGCAGCTATACCAAACATAGTCTACTCATAAATAATATTCACAGTTCCAGCATCAAATGTATTTGTAGTAGTTCCTTTAATTCTAAGTGATGTTACAGTATCACTTAGTGAAACATCACCACCACCTACTTGAACGGCTGCTGTTGTTTGTTTTCCAGAAAATGAAGCTACCCAAGTATTAGTAGAGATAAGACATATAGTCATTACCCCACTAGTAATTGAAGTATTACCTGCATTTCTAATAATAAATCCTGACGTTGATGTGGATATGTTAGTACCACCAGATGACATACCAGCACAAGTTGAAGCATACGTTGCTGAGTAGCTTCCACTAACACCTAATTGAACTAGGATATCATCAGTTCCAGACAAAGACACCCCATCAAATAACACTGATATTCTTTTAACCCAAGAAGGTATTTCAGTAAAATCTATGTTAGTTCCAGATGTTGTTGTTACAGCAGTTCCTGATGTCAATACACCAGTTGTATCTGCACTCAGCTTTGGACTATCTCCACTTAAATATAATGACATTCTAGATTACCTCTTGTTCTAGTTGTGCTGGAGAATCAAGTGCATCTAACTGCTCTTGTGTTGGCTGTGCCAGTGTTGGATGATTCCACTCACGAATGTAGTCACCTCTATCATCGCCATCATTTTGCAAGATAATTGTGAACAAAAAGTCATCATCAGTAAGGTCAGAATAAATTGCTCTGATTTTCTCATATAAATTCATTATGCACCTCTAATTAGACTTGCTGTAATAAATGAGGCTACGTTTAAAGTCAGTGTTCCTAAGCCATTACCTCGCCCATATAATTCAAGTGTATCTGTCGTGCCATTCATGTAAACAACAGTAGTTAGTCCTGCGTAAGCAGTTGTAGCCGAAATTGGCGCTCCTACAGATGCATCCATCGATGCACCATTTTTATAAATATAAGCACTGACGTTTGTAATAGAAGTGCCAGCACTAATCGCAACCTGCCCAGAAACAAGATAATATCCAGCTACGTTTGGAGTAAATGTAGAAGATGTAAAACAATTATTTGTATCTATTGATTCTACCAGAGTAATTTTTGTAATTGTTACGTTACTAACTGTCTGCGTACCCGCAGAATCTGCCTTTATTAATGGAGCAGCCACATTCAACGTTCCAGATTGAGCAGCAATAGTAACTGTATTAGTTCCAGCCACTGCTGGAACACTCACTGTCACTGTACCACTTGTATCGCCAGAGATTACAACCGAACTCATGCTGTTCCTTTCAATGTAGCTAACTCTGCTTTAACTGTGTCTAGTTCTGCTTTTAGTTCTTTAATAGCTGCTGTTAGAGTAGCTACTAGGAATGATGTATCTACCCCTTGATATACAGGATTACCTTTGGAATCTACAGCATCCTTTTCTCCAGTAACACAATCAGGCACTACGGCTTGAAGTTCGTGTGCAATGAAACCTTGTCCATATGAACCATCTTCTTTCCATGTATAAGTAACAGGATTTAACAGAGCTACTTTTTCTAAAGCGCCGACCATTGGCTGTACGTTTTCTTTTAGGCGGTAATCAGATGATGTAGTATAAGCTACTGTTGTTACTGCAGTTTGAGCTATTCTTCCAGCAGCAGCATCTGCACTATTCATAAATACAATAAAGTCTGTACTTCCAGAATAAGTAGTACCAGTATTTTTTATACCAATACCATTTAAACTTGTTAAATCTTCTACTATACTTAATCTAGAACTATTAACAACTGATGTAGTGTTTATCAACACATTACCACCTGATGTAATCGTCATTTGAGTAGTATCAGCAGTTTGTAACTCTAACTGTCCACTAGAGTCAGGAGTAAGCACTAAACCTGTAGATGTGTTTTTTGCGTTAATCGTACTTGCCATTATAGAATCACCCAACGTGAGCCACTAGGAATTGTTACAGTCACACCTGATGCGACAGTGATGTTTCCAGAGGAAATTGCGTTATAGTTAGTAGGAATTGTATAGTTAGCAGAAACAGTTTTTGAGTTAACCATTATTCCGTTTGATGCTCCAAGTTGTGGAGCAAAAGCTGTAAATGTTTCATCTTGGTATGTGCTTCTCTCGGCAGGATATGTACATATCACTGTCTTTGATCCTGCGCTGAAGTTAACTAGTGATCCACTGTTGGATGACTCAAGCACAGTTGTGCGACTTAGCGTAGTTCCTGAAAGTGTGTAAGTTCCAATACCAACTTCCCACTGAGTACCTGCAAAGATTGCATAGTATGTTGTGTTTCCATTGCCAATTACTGAGAATGATTGATATCCAGATACAGCACCAGCAAGAGTAATCGTGCCAGTGCCTGTACTGGATGTTGTTTCCATTACCCTGTCTTTAACTACTAGAGGCATTATGCGCTCCTAATTAAGCAGCAGTTGCAGTGTAAGTTACGCTTAGTGTGTCACCTGAAGTTACAGTTTTTGAACCTGCTGTAAAATCACCTGCACTGAACAACGTGCCAGTTGTGTCATCCTTAGTAGCAGATCCACCGATGTTGATAAAGCAACCAGAGACAGTGCCTGATCCTGACATTGTAAATACAACGGCAGTAGATGTAGCTTTTGCTCCACCTGATGCAGCACTAAATGTTGGTGTTTGGCGGTTGCCAGTGTATGTTGGAGCATTTGCACCACCAACTTCCGCCCAGCCAGCATGAGAGCCTTGAGTATCGCCTACAGCAGCAGTTCCAGTTCCTTTTAAGCCCATGTAAACTATTCCAGCAGCAGTGTTACCCAATATAATATCCATAGTTCTATTCTTGCCTACTGTAGTGACAAGATTATGGATGTCATCAGCCCATTTTAATTTGCCTTCTGCATCACGACACTCTACAGTGTAATATCCAGTAATGCTTGTAACCTCAGAGTGAGTAGCACCACGAACTACTGTAGCATCGCAAGAATCAGCCATATTCACTTTTTCTTTGAAGCTCATAATATTTTCCTTTATCTAGTAGATAGAGTAATCGCTAGTGGTGAACCAGCATACTCACCTTGATCATCTGAAACAGTTAACGATTGAACACCTTTATCGTATAAATTAGCCCATGTCGTTAGACGTGGATCATTCATCAAATATGGCTCTGCCTCACCAAGAGATGCATACAGAAGCAAGTCTGGACAGTTAGATAAAAACACATTTGATGAATTTGTATCGCTTAGGTATGGAGGAGCGGCATAGTACAGCATCTGAAGCGTCATTTCGCTATCAGGAATTGGTGCTAACTGAAACTGGTCGGATAGCAATGTATACTGCTTTGGCACTCCGCTAATAAGCGAAAATGTATTTCTGTAGAAGTTACTTGGTGACTCATACTGCAAAACAGTAATTGGATTATTGTTTATGTGCAGGTCACGCATCTGCAAGAAGTCACTTGGGATTTGCACTGTAGCGTCATTTGCCACAGTGTTAGTTGTAGCCACCTTCAGCATCGGTCTTATTCTGAGATCTCTGCGCAAGCGATTCTCAGCTAACTGTATGAATACAGGTATCTCATTAGTTAAATCGCTACGAGCAAGATAGCTTGCAACCGCAGACTTTAATCCAGAATAAGTAGATAAATCCATTAGATTCTTCCTGCTCTAGTTCTGAATACCCTATTATCAGGATTATTCAGCCATTCTTTAAAACGCTTCATGTCAATGACTGTGAAGCCTCTTGTAATTCCTTGTTTCTCTAAATCAGCAAATACTGTCAATGGAATGCGAGCTACACGATTGTTTAATGAGTCACCCCATTTTGTTTTCGCATCTGTATCAGCGTAATCACGTTTATTTGCTTCGATGATTCCAGTAATGTCTTGCTTTTGAGTGATGATTAATTGATCACCATCATCAGAGAACTCTGTTTGGGTAATGCCGTTTGATATGATTTTATCTGTCATGTTTAAAAGAGAGGGATTTCTCCCCCTCTTTCCTTAACGATTAAGTCAAGTCAGCGATGATGCCATGAGCAGCTTCGTTGTTAACTTGCAATGTGTACTCTACCAACAATTGAGTCATGTCAGAGTCACCAACTTTTGCCAATTCGTTAGTTTGGAATGGGCGCAAGTAAGCAACAGATGCCATCTCTGTGTCAACCAAGAATGCGCAGTCATCATTGTCTGTGTTAGGGATGAAACGATCTGGAACGATTTGGATGATACCAAAGTCAGATACATATACATCAGCAGCAGCGATGATTTGTGCTTGTTGGTTAGCAGGTACGTCACGATAGCGTGTAGCAACACCAGTGAATGTAGAAGCAACAACCTTTTGAGCTGGTGTTACGAACAACATTGTTGGTGAACCGCCATTTGTGTAGCAAGACTGCATTACATTGTTCAACAATGTTGAAGTGAATGCACGATCAGTACCAGTTACACGAGCAGTAGTACCGCTAGAACCAGCAGTGCCAGTACCAGAGTAGTTAGAGTTCAACCATGTTTGTAAACCACCCAATGTACGAGCAGTTGAAGTGCCGTTACCATCAGCAGCAACTTGGTTAGACAAAAGAATTGCTTCCATGTCACGCTTGATTTCACCAGAAGCCTTAGCTAATTGGTAAGCCTTTTCAGATCTACGACCTGCTTTGTTAACAGTGTCCAAAGTACCAGAAATCTTGATGGTCTTTTGGGAGATTTGTGTACGATTGCCCAAGCGAACTGTTGGAGACAATGTTGCATCAGAAGCGTTTGCACCTTCGATTGCTGCATTGTTTACGTTAACCGCAGCTAAACTGTCGGTTTGCCATTCGTGTAGTCGTGCTGTTGCGTTTGTTTTACCGATAGAGTTCATGAATGGAGTATCGGTTGGAGAAATGTTATAAATAACATCGATTAGGTCTTCACGCTGACCCACAGCTTGATAGGTTTGATATGTAGCCATCTTTTAATCCTTTATAAAAATTGTTCCCATAACTTGGCAGCATCTTTTACTTTGCCAGTTTGACGGAGTTGTTGTTTAGCCTTCTTGACCTTGTCAGCATCAGTAGTTTTTACACCATTGCCTGATTTTAAGGTCTTAGGAGCTTCGCTAACACGCTTGTTAATTTGCGGTTTAGACTGTTGTAATTTGTCATACTGCATTGCTTTATACAATGTCATGACCTGACGAGCATCTCGAACCATAGACAACTCTTCATCAGAAAAGCCAACGCTTTTAGCGAACTTGCGCATATCTGCACGAAGTGATTCACCTTTAACTGGATCTGCATACTCAGGAAGCAATTTAGTAAGCTCTTGAGCTTGTAACTTCATGTACTGTTCTAGTGCTTGAGCCTGTTCCGCTTGTTGCTCTTGTGCAATGCGATAACGCTCCGCTTGAACTGCCTGAAGCTGCTTCTCTCGTTGTTGCATCTCTGCAACCTTTACTGCATATCCAATAGGATCTGACTCCTTGAGAGTTTCTAGGTCTTCACCTTGTTCTTGAGCCGACAGCATCTGCTCAATCACTTGCAACCTTTCAGCATAAGCATCTCGTAATTGCTTTGCCTGTGCTACTGTTTCTGCTTCAGCTTCTAAAGCCTTGCGTTGTTCAGCTAACTGTTGCGTTTTTTTGGTATAGTCAACACCTTGTTGTGCAAAGTTAATCAACTCATCTTCGGATAGTTCTAACTCCTCGCCATTTACCTTTATGCGAGCCTTCTTAGGCTCTTCAGGCTCTTGGTATTCGTCAGAGTCCTCGTCTGAATCGTACTCTACATCATCTTCTGGTGCATCTTCTGTACCTGAAAGTTCTACTTCACCTTCTGGCTGCTCTTCAGATTGCCCTTCGTTGGGTTCTTCGTCACCGCCTAGTAAGTTAAAGAATGAACTTGCTGCCTCATTAATTGTGCCTAACGGCTGTTGATTTTCACTCCCATTTGGGTTGGTGTCTGTCATTTTAAATTTCCTCTATTGCCAATACGCTTGGCTATACGTTTGGTAAGATATTTACCAAATCTTAAAACGCTTCTCAACCATCTTCTTCTCAGTAGCCATAGCTTCAATCGAAGAGTAGATTTTGTTGTAAGCATTTATCATCAAGTAAGCAGTTTCTCTTGCTTGAATATCGTCAGGATTTGAGTTAACAATTTTGCTAACCTCAACTTCCCTTAATTCTTTAAACACTTCCTTAAAATGCTCACTATCAAGTAAATTGATAGCCCATTCAGTTTTAGTCATATAATTTATGCCTATTTAGACTAACCATTTATATCACTTTTTGCCATATTCTGCAATGTACCTATCGCCTTCATTACTGAATCTAACTGTGCAGAATCATTGCTTTGCTGAGTCTTCGCTGCCTCGATGTATAGCTTCAGCTCTTTTAGTGCCAACTCTGCATTATCCTTAGCAGCCTTCTGCTCTAGCTCAAGTTGTTTTCGAGCATTTTCGATAGCCATCTTCTCACGATCTAAGTCGTTCTTAGCTGCGTCTGCTTGAGCTTTCAACTCCGCCTTAGACTTCTCAACCTCTGCATACATCTTGGCTGCTTCAGTTGTCGGATCTGCTTGTGCTGACTCCATTGCCTGTTGCGCAACCATCTGCTCAACTTCAGGAGTAATGTTATTCAAGAATGAACTTGTATCCTTGAATCCAGCCATCTCAATCATGCGAGCAAGTGTCTTCTGATACTGACTCAAGCTGACAAGCGGATTGTTAACACCATACTGCTGAATAACTTGCTCTTGTTTAGCAAGAATCATTTGCAGTGTAGCAATCTGCTCTTGGCGATTGCCATTGCCCAAGCCAACGTTGATTGTCACATTGTATTGGTCTGACCACTCACGAGGATCAAATGATACCCATTGATTGCGTAAGCGTATCGTTTGCTCACGATCTTGGTATTTACATAGTAAGTGTAGGATGCCTTTAAAAAGCGATTTAACACCTGTTTCTGCAAATATACGAGCTATTAGCTCCAACTTTCCTGTAGATTGCTGTGTCATTGCAGCAACTGCTGTCGCTGTAGTATTTTGCAATATTGATGGGTCTAAACCTTGCTGCATATCGCTAACACCAGTGCGTTTTGCTTGTACACCATCCAAGTATTCAAACATTGGAAAAGTTTGACCAGCAGTATTACTTACTGTTAACTGTTGCACTGCATTTGGAGATTTAGCACGAATCACACCACCTGCGACAGATGTCAATAAATCGTCATAGTTTACTTGACCTTCTACTGCAACTACTCGTGCGTTGTTTGTCAGGTACAAGTTATTGAAAAGCTGACGAGTCAGAGTGGTTTTCTCTAACTGGATGTCCATTGTTCTGTCTGCTAGAGACTGACCAAAGAATTTATGTGGAATTGGTATCGGACAAATGCTGTGAAATGGCACATAGTCGCAGTCATCCATCTCTAGGATGAATTCACCACCCATAACGATGCGATGTAGGCTGTTAAAGCCCATGCCATTGAAGTCTGCCTTGATATAGCACTCGAAAACCTCAACCTCTTGCATAGATGGATCATCAACTGGGATGTACTCAGGTATCTCACCATTGGAGTAACGTGCTAAACGCTCTGGAGCGTATGTTAATCTGTCGTATGCAGGAATCTGCTCTACCTTGTCCTTGTCATAACCCATAGCAATCAAATCGCCACGAGGAACGAAGCGTCTATGAGCTACAAATTGCGCATCATCAATGCTTCTTGCACGTTTATCTATCAAAAACTCTTCTGGTGGGACATTTTCAACGATAATTCTGCTGTTATCCTTAGTTCTTTGGATAGTTACGTTGTAAGTGTTGTATTCCATGCCAGCAGCATCGATGTTTGTCATCGTTTCCTGCTTAATAATCTCAAAATCACCATCAGACAACAGCATTGTTAGCTCGTCATCTGTCAAATTCTTGTATTTTTCCTTGTTGGTGTCCTTATTTGACTGCCAATAAGCCTTCACAACACCAACCTTTTGCATCAATGCATCTTTGAACCAGTTATGCAGGATCAGGAAGCCATCATTTTGCTTGTAGAATACCCAATTTGCTAACTCACTAGCCTGTTTTGCGAATGGCTCGTCACCTTCATTCACTGGCTCAAACTGTACAGCATCTTCATTGCTTGTGAAAACACGAATCAACTGTGGCAAAGCACCATCAACTGCCTCAGCAACCTCACCTGTAACAATTTGGCTCTGACCTTCAATCTCATTGCCATATGGGTTGCGCATATAGGCATTTAATGCCTCTGCTCGTGCCTCAACAGTTTCTGTTTCTAGATAGCCAATAGAGTTATCTATCTCAGTCTGCAATAGCGTCTTAATTTCGTCTTCATTCATTCTAGCCATCATACGATCCAGTTCGTGTTAACGTTTAGTGGTTTACTCCAAGAGTGGTCTACCTCAACCAATCCGACTGCTAAATACCTAAATGCATCGGCTGCATGAGAACACCAGTCATGTAGTGGTCTGTCATAAAACACATTGCGCTTCTCGTCAAACTCCCTGCGATAGTTACGCAATGCTGATAATCCCTGTTTAGTGCATTCTTCATCAAACCAGCAGCGAGGAAGCATCCGTCTAACAGATTGAATCCCATCAGCCACTGATACCTTTGGTGCTACAGTAACCTCTAGTCCTGCTTCAAGCAACATTTCTTTTCTTGACTTTCCTGTACCAAGCTCCCTAACTTCCACGTCATGAGGAAGTATCTGTTCTCCGCTTGAATAGCCACGATCTCGCAGCCACCCAACATAATACTCAAGCCCAACACCATGATTCTCGCAAAAATCAATGAGCCGTACCTCTTTGCCAACTATCTGCGCCACCCAGATAGCAGTAGAATCACTAATACCCAAATCCCACGCACAAACAGTCCTCGCCAGTTCTTCGTAAGGTATTTTCGTAATTCTATTTTGCTCTTCTGCATCATTCAGTAATGTTCCGTAATAGCTTCCTTCAACTGGTGCGTCAAACGAGCATTCAAACTCTTGCTTGTACTTGTCATCACCCATTTCGGCTTTTGCACTGGCAAGCTCTTGCGGATCAATGATTCCTGTTTCACTTGCTTTGAACTCTAGGTACTTCCATCCATTAGTAACCTTTGCACGATCAGCAAAATCCTTGAAGTGGTTATTGCCCTTTGGTGTACCAATAAAGAGACACCAGCCTCTTCTGTCAGCTAGTGCAGGTCTGATAATCTCATTCCAAATCTTTGGATTCTGATCCCCAATCTCATCTAGAATCACACCATCAAAGTATTGACCACGCAATGCGTCTGCATTCTCAGATCCATATAGGCTTATGCGCTTGTCATCAAAGAAGTCAACACGCAACTCAGATGAGTTAGCCTTGCCACCTAGTGGTCTTGTGTATTCCTGTAAGTAATCCCATGCTACTCGCTTTGCCTGTGAGTATGTTGGTGCAATGTACGCAAATCGTGCATTCTTTTTCTTGCACTTAACAGCAGCTTTAATCAACTCATTGATTGCCGATACTGTTTTACCCATACGTCTATGCGCCACAACAACCACAAAACGATTGTTTTCCACAGCATGATGTATCTGCTTTTGTGGAGTTCTAGGACTGTATGGAATTTCTGTAACCACTTCAATGTGGTCATCAAGAACTTCAGCTTGCATCGTCAGCCCACTTAACTACATGAACAATAGGCGCATCATCATCACCAATGTGTTCAATTGACTGAAGGTCAGGAATTGATTTCTTCAGCAATAATTCAATAGCCTTAATGCGACTTGATGAAAGCTCTATCTCTCCCATCGCATGGCTTTCTAATAATCCTATAAGCACTGACGCTTGTATCCTAGCTCGCACTTCCGCTTGATGTTTTGATCTTATTCTCGCTGCCATAATTTGTGACTCCTATCGGTTGGTCACTCCAAGTAATTAAAAACCTCTTGCATATTGAGTTGAAATTGTCGGTATATCTTTTTTCTTACCAACACGCTTGTCTGCTAGTGCTGCACGAACACCAGCCATGTTCTCTTGATAATCCTTCCACGCATCTTGCTTTTGCTGTGGAGTCTCTGCATAAATGTAGTCAATGAGCTGATATGCCTTAGCCAAGTTATCAGCCTTCTCTAAGTCAACACTTGGCAGTGTACCGAACTGGTATCCACCACCATAATTGATTGCTGTGTCTAGTGGAGACCTGTTAGTTCTCACTAGTCCCAATTTGGGACTTTGCTTTGCCAGTTGCTGCTTGAGTTGTTCAGGATAGTTGCTGTGACTACTGTATTGGAAAGGATGTGCGACCATGAAACCGCCAGCAGATACGATACCAGAGCCTATGGCTTTAGCCTTCTCCCAAGCTGACATCTTGTCAAACATATTTTCGTCTAGTAATCCTGCCATATCTACCAATTGTGAATAACATTAACTATCAGAGTAATATTAGCTATGATTGCCAATAATATTACCAACCAATGATCTGCCATCTTTAATCACCATTTAATTTTATTAGCCCACCAAGCTGCACTCATCTTGCCTTTAGCAATGTTACCTGCATGGCGAGCTTTGAATGCTTCGTTTCGTTTGCTTCCGTCTGGAGAGCCTTTAACACCTTGCTGACCAAAACGAATAGTCTTGATCTGATCACCAACCTTAGCCACAACAACGTGAGACTTAGTTGGATGGCTTGGTGTAGCCTTTGGCTTATTGTAGCCAGATACTCCAGCCCTAGTTAGTCGTGAGTCTTTTTTCATTTCTTCTTCGCAGTCTTCGCAGCTTGTTTAAATGCCTTTGCAGTTGGCGCACCTTTTGATCCAACCTTACGCATCTTCTCATTCGAGCCAGCTTTGATTCTTTCACGTTTCGCATGAATATTGGCATATAGACCTTTAGCCATTATTTCTTTCCTTTGCCATATTCTTTCATGGCTTTAGCAATCATCTCGTCTGTAGTCTCTGGTTTCTTCACTGGCTTAACCTTGTTTGATTTACCAGTAGCCCATAGAGCAGTCATCTTTTCAGCAATCTTATTGAAGTCACGCATATTATTTCTTCTTCTTGCTCATGCCAGCTTCGCTCAAACCAATGGCGATAGCTTGTTTACGAGAAGTCACCTTCTTGCCTGAAGAGCTTTTCAGTTTCTTATCTTTGTATTCACCCATTACTTTAGCCATCTTATCGGCTACTTTACCAGCGTTGCGCATCATGGTTTAATCCTCCATCTCGGTTTCTGATTCGCCTTCATCTTCAGGCACTTCGTAATCTTTCTCTTCCCATACAGAACATACACGACTGTTATGGCAGATAAAGTCTAGCTTATGGCAGTAGCCACGTTGAGCTTGTCCATCGTATAAGTCGTATTTGTTTAGTGGGATCTCTTCCATCGCCTGTAGCATGGATGGAGTGTTTTCGTAGTATTCGCAGTTACCGCAGCGTCTGCGTTTTGCCTCTGCTGGAGTAATGCGCCACATTGTAGCCATCTTTTTCCAGTAATCAGTGTTAGGCATTGAAGGATTTGTCGCACCAAGACTGAAGTTCTTGATTGCGTTTTCTGTGTTAGCCAGTATTGTCTTCTCTGAAGGAATACTAGCCCTAGTATCTAATAAGCCTTTTATCATAGTCATCCTTTATAGGAGATTTATGGGAGTGAACTATCTCAGAGTCCAGATGTGCCTAGTATTCATCGCAAGTCGGGTAGCCATATCCACTTGCCTCCCATGCCCGAAAGTAGCTATCTTTCAGTCAGCATTCAAAAAGGTGCTTGGCTTCATGTGGAGCTGGCATCCATCCACCAAGCAGTAAATCCAGCCATCACTCGGAGAAGTGTCATGAGCTTTTACGCTCCAGCCGAATATATCACAAAGTAATTGTTCAATCTAGGATAGCTCTCGCTCTTCACTGCGGATGTTCTTAATCATGTGGTTAATGTACCACACAGCCTTGTTCAGATCCTGCACACCATTCTTCTCTCTCCATCGCCAAAGGTACTTGATAGCGTTAGCAGTGCAGACTGCTTCAATGCCTGTAAGTCCTGATGTTGCAGTTTCCAGTGCGTCAATGCACTCAACCTTACCTTTTTTGTAGTACTGCGGATTAATCATATCCATATCAATAGCTCCTTCACTTGTTCTAGTAACGCTTCTTCTGATCCGTATCTGCTTTCCCACTCTCGCTGTCCAGCGTGCAGAGCCACTCCATATCCTCCGAGCTGATGATGTTGGGGACACAAGGGGATAGCCTTGCTCCAATGACTCTTCTGTGCAAGTCCTGCTCCATGTCTGATGTGGTGAATATGTGGCTCGCTATATCCATAACCTTCATTCAGGCAGACAATGCAGCCAAGCTCATGTAGTTTCTTGTAGTGCTGCTTCTCTTCACTTAATTTCTTTCCCATAGCTGAACAGTATATCCTTCTTAACTAGAAAAGCCTTTTTGCTCTTTGTATCGCCATTACCAACGAACTCCACATACTTCAGTTGATTCATGAATATGCAGCGAATAATTTCCACTGGCTCAATAGCAATAAACTTCTGACCATCGTAGAAGATCCAGAAGTATGCTTTAGTTGTCATAAGTGCTGATGGTTTTCCATTGAACTCGATCTCTATGACTATGTTACCAGTGTGCTGGCTCTTTTGGTCTGACTTAACCTCGATGCCTTTGCTTATCTCTGGTATCCATATGTCGTAGCCTTTGAATGCGTTGACGATAGTTGCGCATGGATACTTTACCTTCAGTATCTCAAGCACTTTGCGCTCTACATCCAGCCCAGCTTCAAGATCTGTTTCGAATGCCATGCTTGCGCCTCCACTGAGTTCGTTTATCCTTCTCTGTCAGCGCAATGTACATAATCGCAGCACCAGTCCAGAATCCTATGACAAATGCTGTTGAGTAGCACATCATGTAGTCAATTATCTCACGCATAGCTATTTCTCCTTTACGCATCCAGCATAGACCAATGGAATCCAAGCCCAAGCATAATGCTCTGTGTAAACTAAAAAACATCCGCAAGCAACTAGAAAGCACGAAGTTGATGCTGCAATAAGAAATCTATCCATGATTCTTTTCCTTTAATGCTTGTTCAATAGCACGAGCGAAATAATGTTGCTGTGTTGTAAATCCTAAACGCACACCTTCAACATCATTATTGGATTGATACCAATATTCATTTATCTCAGCATCACTCAATGATTGCCATTCTTTAACAGGTATTACTTTTTTTTCAGGAATGATGTAATCTTCTTTAGCCATGATTCTTTTCCTTTAATGCTTCAATCTGTTTGTTCATGGCAACATCCCAATCTTGACGTGAGTAACATTGCCTTTAGTAACCTCTATCGTGCATTCCTTGCCACGCTGTAGCGATGCACTGATCACCAAAGATGAAATGAGTAGCATCCCTAACATACCTGCGAAAAATCCTGCTGCAATACTTTTGTCCATGACATTCTCCTAGTTGAAACTCCATCCCAAGTGAGAAGCGAATGCCTCCACCTTAGTTTGATAATCAGCCATCTCTTTAACAGATAGCTTCGTTGTGCTTTTGATTTTAGTTATCTTCTCACGATTAACTGTCTTCTCTTCAAGAAGAAACTTGTAACCCATAAGCTCGTGGATCTCTTGCGCTGAATAGCCAAGATAGTCACCAATGCTAGTGTATAGCTCCCATAGCCTTGCATTCTGATCAACGCTTCTAGCATCTGACCTTTCCTTGATGATTACCTGCCAATTATTATCGCCTTCGTTGTCTAGCAGATCATTGAGCTTTGCTATTAGCACTGGCAAGTTTTGCTTGGTAATGTTGAATGGCTTGTGCTTTAACATCTTTCAAATCCTTACTCCGATATATGAATTTTGCGTTGTTATATGGCAACTCCCACAGCTCGTAAATAGACTCTCCACAAACTATTGATTTGCTTATAGAAAATCCAACTGACTGTGTTGCGTTAATTCTATTGCCAAGTGACTCTATGTGATAGTTACTCTGCTTTGTCCAGTTCACCTTGAGCCTTCTCCCACATTAAGCTATCTAGCACTACATTTAGCCATTGAATACCGCCTAAGTATTTAAACATCTCTAAGCGATCTGGTCGTAACCTGATTGATGTTGTCTTACCCTTCATGTGTTGCGGTAATGCCTTACGACCTCTTTTAGTCATCATAAATCCCCTAGATATAAATCTTCAAGTTCTGCTAGATTGTCTAGCACATAGTTTTTGTTGTGGTATCCATTCTCATGACACCATGTCCAGAATGCTGTTTCATCAATTTCCATAATTATTCTCCGAGTTAAATCTAAAATCATACGCATCTAACTGCTTAATCATGACTGGATCTAGTTCTGGTGGTGCGCCTCCAATCTCTGGCAACAATATAGGCTGATTAACAATAAACACTTGCTGCGGTATGAAGACATGTCTATTGATGATCTTCATTGTGTCTATTAATGCATTACTATTATCACACACAATATCATTACCTGCAACACGACAATTAGCATTTGCTGCAAAAGATATTGCTATTAGTAAATATCCTAGCTTCATTGCACACCTCTTTTCTTGTCAATTTGAGCAAGTATCTCGAATCTAGATTTACCTGCTGTATAAATACCTAGCTGGCTTGCAATCTTAAGAACCTGTGTATCATCATTGCGCCATCCGAATGACTCTTTAATCTTTGGCTCTTCACGCTTAATCCATTCAGCCTTGAATCCAACCCAACCACGCTCGCAGCAATGCTTGATTGCGTCTTCAACTGATATGCCAGCAATCTCTGCCTCACGCTCTATTCCCTTGAATGCAGTTTCTGTCAGATCACCTGCCTTTTTAGCTTTGCGAACCTTTAGGTAGTCGGATAGCAATTCCGCAGGAATTGGCGGTGTATATTCTTTTCTCTTCTTATCTAATCTTATCTTATCTGGCATGACTTCGTCATGACGCTGTCTTGACGATTCTGCAACTTCCTGATTTTGTTTGACATTCTGAATCAGTGTGCGCATCTGTGTGTTACTAGTGGCAGATGTCATCAATCGCTTTGCAACCTTCATGCAGGTAATAGATCCGTTAGAGTTCTCGAAGAGTCCTAGCTGGATAAACTTGCGCATCATCTCTTCCACCTTTTGTGGTGTAGATCCTGTGTTGCGAGCAATGATACGAGCATCGTGCTTTAGCTCGAATGTGATATTCTCTGGCGATACCCTGCTGACAATTAGCTCTATGCAGTACCAGTACAGACCATAGCCTTCTAGACCATAGTCCAGCAGTACCTCTTGTAGCTTTTCGTCTAAGTTCGCTGTTGAGTCGTGCTTAAACCAATCCATAACATCCTCCTAGTAACCATACAATCTTCTGATTTTTGTGTCCTCTTGCAACTCACGATACTGCTCGTTGTAGTACTGTTGATCGTGATTTGGCTTTGTGAACACTGGATTAACTGGTGCAGCTTCTACAGCTTCTGCTGTATCGTCTTCATCTAAGTGTCTTTTTCTCAGATATTCAACCAGCTTCTCAAACTCTACTTCTGCTGCGATTCTTTGTTCGTATGTCTTTTCCATGACTTTTCTCCTAATTACTCAACAAATTTTTTACTATTGTTTATTAAAAATAAAGCGTGTTTAGTTTCACTTAAAAGATCCTGCAATAACTCATCTTTAGGGTCTTCAAATATACTAAATGTTAAGTTATCAATGCGACCACGCAAAATTTTATTTACTAAATCTAACACATTATCATCTACTGTAATTTGAACTTTCATGACTCTTCTCCTTAGTTAATGACAGTTAATTACTGTCCATGTGAAGAATTATACTCTTGTAATACATAAATGCAATACTTTTATTCAAATATTTTA
>OGWN01000026.1_pt1 | contig 21197 bp, 40 predicted proteins | sample 1575921 | NCBI WGS metagenome assembly OGWN01 (sample SAMN07581531, study PRJEB24739) | freshwater metagenome
TAAAACCTGTTCAAACAGGCGCTGCTGCCATGGCTGGTTTACCTCCTCAAGTGGCTGCTGCCCGTGCTACTCCTGCTTTAGCGCCTCTAGGTCAAAATCTGCTTCAACAGACTGTTGCGTCAGGGGCGGGTGGTGCTGCTGCTCAGGCTGCCTCAGACGTAGTTCAAGAAGCTACTGAAAATCCTTTAGCTTCTGTGATTGCTGGTTTAGCTGCAGGCACTGTTGCCGGTAGCTTAGGTGCTAAAGGCGCTACAGCAGCTACTACTAAACGTGAGCCTTTGGTAACTTTAGATGAGATTAAACGCCGTGCCCAGCAGTCTTACAGCAAGATGGAAGAACAAGGTGTTTTCCTGAAGCCTAAGAGTGTCTTAGACCAGTTAAATCGTGTTGAACAAGAGCTTGTTAAGCAGAACTTCAATCCAAGACTTGATGACCATAAGCCTGTTGCTCAGGTGTTAGAACAAGTACGTGAAATGGTAGGTACTCAGCGGGTTTCCTTCCCTAAACTAGAACAGATTCGATCTGCCTTGACTGACCTAAAAGGCTCCAACAACGCCACTACCCGCAAGTATGCAGGCCAAGCTGTTGCTGAATTAGACGGTTATATCGCTAACGTCGATGCTTCGGATGTTTTAGCAGGTAAAGGTAATGTTGGCACCGCTGTGAAGGCTGTTCAAGATGCTCGTAAAGATTGGCGTAATCTGTCTCGTGCTACTATTTTGGAAGATGCTCTTAATGTTGCTGAAGCTCGTGCGCTTGATCCTAAAGCATCTGAAGGTGAGTTGATTCGTAGACAGTTAATCAACCTTGCCAGTAACAAGAACAAGATGCGTGTCTTTTCTGAGCGTGAACAGAATGCCATCAAGAGTGTTGCTAGCGGCCCTGTCGCAGATCCTTTGCTCTCGTTATTAGCTCGATTCAACCCTGAGCGTAGTCAGTTGGTTACTGCTGGTACTGCTTTTGCCGCAGGTACTAATCCTATCTTAGCTGCTGCTGTGGGCGGTACAGGGTACACCGCAGATAAGCTCCAAGGTTTGCTGCGTAGCCGTGCTGCTGAGCGTCTGGTGTCTGATATTGCTGCTGGTACGCTGCAGCCTCTTCCTGCTAATATGGCATGGCGTGGTATGCTTTCCAGTACATTAGCACAACCAGAAGAGTAACTACTATGTATTTCTTTAGTCAACGAAGTAATGATCGTCTTAAAGGAGTACACCCTGATTTGGTCAAAGTCATGGAAGAGGCTATCAAAGAGTCTCCTCTTGACTTTGGCATTACCGAGGGTGTACGTACTCTAGAAAGACAGAAAGAACTGTTTGAAGCTGGTAAGTCTCAGACCATGAATAGTAGGCACTTACGTGGACTGGCTGTGGATATAGTCATCTTTATTGATGGAAAAGCTAATTGGGACTTAAAGAACTACAGAATTGTAACAGACCATATCAAAACTGTAGCTAAAAAGTTAGGAATTCCAATTCAGTGTGGAATTGACTGGGTTTCCTTTGTCGATGGGCCACACATCGAATTGCACAGGAGCAAGTATGCTTAATGTCTTATTGCCGTTTGCTGGAAAGATCCTAGACAAACTCATTCCTGATCCTGCTCAAAAGGCAGAAGCTCAGATCAAGTTAGCTGAGATGGCTCAGAATGGTGAGCTTGAGAAGCTGGCTAAAGAGTTGGAATACTTCAAAGTAGATCAAGAGAACGTCACGGAACGCTGGAAGGCTGACATGTCTAGCGATTCGTGGCTTTCCAAGAACATTCGTCCGATGGCTCTTGTAGCAATCTTTACAGGTTATTTTACATTTGCAATGATGTCCGCTTTTGGATATAATGCTAATGAAAACTACGTGGAGCTTCTTGGTCAGTGGGGGATCATCATTTTTGGTGCTTACTTCAGCTCAAGAGGCATCGAAAAGATTGTCGAGCTACGGGGACGTAAATGAAGCGTTGCCCTATTTGTGATACCCATAAAGAAGATTCAGAATTTAACAAAAGTTCAAAATCTAAAGATGGACTCCAACATTATTGTAGACCATGCTCTAATGTAAAACGGAAGCAATGGGATTTAGAAGATCCTGAGCGAACTCGTGGAAAGTATCTTAGAGAATCTTACGGTTTAAAACTTTCTGAATATAATGACATGCTGGAAGCACAGAATCATAAATGTGCTATTTGCGGACAAGATGAAACACGTTTTCAAAAGAAACTTGTGATAGATCATTGTCACGATACTGGAAAAGTACGTCAGTTATTGTGCAACATGTGTAACCATGGCTTAGGAAACTTTAAAGATGATGTTTCTTTGTTAGCTTCAGCTATTCAATACCTTGTCAAGCATAATACTTTAGAGAAGATCATCGAACTAAAGAATAAAAAGTAATATGGACTCCAAAGAAGTATCACATAAAAGTGACGTAAGTCACGTTGAAATATATGAAAGACTAGTTAAAGTAGAAGAAAAGGTAGACAAGGTAGCTAAGGATACTGAAGGTATGGTTCATGCCTTTACAGCAGCCTCTGGTGCTTTTACAGTCCTTGAATGGATAGCTAAGTTAGCTAAACCTATTCTGTGGACTGTTGGTTCCATAGCAGCTATCGTGGCTGTCTTACAAGATTATCGTAGTCACTAACGACAAAGGCCTCTAGAGCGTAAGAACTCTAGAGGCCTTTTTTGTTACTCCTTCACTTTACGTGGAGCTTTCTTCTTTGATTCCTTCAGCAGGTAGATTTGACGCTTGAGCATACGCTCTCGTGCTTCATCAGCATCAAACCACCATTCCCGTCCATTCTTAAGCTCTTCAAGCTCTTTTGGTGTCAGGAAGCCTGCGTAGCAGATGTCTAGGAGTCTGTTGATTTGCTTTGTTGCGAAGTCTGTTTGTCCTTTAACATTCGGGACAGTGCCGATGCTACCGTAATGAGCGGTATGGAGCATAAATTCTGCACTATCAGCAATGTAACATTCAGGAGCCATACAAGCCAGCATAGAAGCAGCACTGTAAGCTGACCCAATAACCGTAGCACAGACATCACCTCTGCATCCTTTCATAGCCTCAATTATCTGCCAGATAGAGTCTGTACGTCCTCCGTTGGAGTTAATCAAGAAGTTAACTGTATCATTCTCATTACAAGTAGCAAGACAGTGAATGACATCACGATACATAGCAGGATCTCCAATGTCATCGTCAATGAAGATCAGATGAGCATTGAACTGCTGTTGGATAGAACGGATCAGGCCATTCTGTTGCTGTTGCTGACCCATCATCAGCATGATTTCTTCGTCATTGGCTTTACCCATCTACTGCCTCATAAGTTTTCTCAAAGATGTCTGGTTTACAAGGATAGAACTCCCCTGCTACTCCTTTGATAATCCAGTCCCCTTCTTGTGCTTTGTGATTCCCTTCAAGAGTCTCAATAATGAAGTAACGTTCAGTAATAAACGAATCATCGTCGTTATCCCAACACCACTCTCCTGTTTTCCCTCCTTCTTCATCAACCCAACGCATAAGAGGAAATAAAGTGTCTTTTGTTAGCTGCTTTGCTTCAATAGTTACTGGCTTTTTACGAAATTTACCCATGGTGTCCATCCTCGTAGTGTGTCTTAGCAATAATGTAGTTCTTAACCAGTGAGCTTCGGACAATATCTTCAATGCCAAACTCAAAGCGTGAGAACTCTTTCATATTACCTGCAATGTCAAGGAACTTCAAGATACCTGACTTATCATCCTTCTTACGTAGGTCAGTCTGTCGATAGTCGCCACAGAAGACAATCTTGGACTTATCACCTACACGAGTGATGATGGTGTCAAGCTCTTCAAAGTTCATATTCTGCATCTCGTCTACGATGAGGACGCTATGCATGAAGGTAGTACCACGAATGAAACTTGTAGACACAAACTCAATGTGTCCTTGTTCCACCAACCGATCCCAAGCATCTTTTCGCTTAAACAGGTCAGAGCAAATCTGTCTGTAAGGCTGGATATATACGTCCATTTTTTCATCTACATCTCCCGGTAGAAACCCCATATCACGACTCTGAACGCTGCTACGGATGATAGTCACCTTGTTAAAGGGATTATTACGATCCATGACCTCTTCCAGAGCCTTATACAAGGCGATGTAAGTCTTACCTGTGCCTGCTACGCCATGCAATGCCATGAAGTAGTCACCACGCTGATAAGCCTCAAAGAACTCCATCTGTTTGTCTGTCTTAGGCTTGATAACTGCCATGTCATCCAGCTTCAACTTCAAACTGTTTGACTGCTTCTCTTTAGCAGTCTCTTTCTTGGCAGGAACCGTAGTCATCATTCTCCTTGGTAGTCTTCCGAATTATCAATATATCGTTTATCATAAGAATAGATAAAATCACAAGATTCCCAATCTTTATCAAGTTCTTTTGCTACTCTTTGTGTTATTTCAGTTAAAACATCTACGGCTTCTTTGACAGAATTTGCTGAAAAATGTATATGTAAATAAGTTTTCATCATTCTCCTTTGTCGTTATCAACTACATACGGTACAGTACGTACTGTAGGGAACTTACTCATAAACTCTTCTCGTGTAATGTCTCGTCCAATTTTGACTTCCTGAAAAGCCTCCCCCGACTTAACGAGGGAAGCCTTCAGAGTCACACAGGCAGGACAAGCATCCTTAGTGTAGACTGTTTTCATATTAACGAATGGGACAAGCGCCAGAAGCACATTCACTATCATCCAGACCAATGTCGAGACTATCAATAGAAGTAATCAGACGGGTCTTAGCAACCAATTCATCATACTGTTCTTTTGTAATCTCTTCCAGAGGAGCTTGCTTGAATCCATGTTCATTATGCAACAGGAAAGACAGGCTCTTATGGTTGTTCTTATAGTTCTTCTTAAGATACTTACGAATCTCAGGAAGTTCTTCTTTACGATAGTATACAGTACAGCTTACGCTGTTGTCACTCCAGTTTTCCTGCAGCCACTTAACAGTCTCAAGCTGTTGAATAGCTGTCATATCTTTAGCCAATACGGCATGATCGGGATGTCGGAACGGGAAGGAAACAACAACCGTGCTGTGGTCTTCTGACCCATCAAAATTCTGCTGAAACTCCACAGGATAGCCATGATCTCGACAAGTCTGCACCAGAGGATGGTTAGCAGAGATGCGAATACGACGAATCATGTAACGAGCATAAGCAGGGTGACATCCCGGGGTAACTCCCGGAAGCAACGACAGCGTACCAGATGGCTTAACGGTTGTCAACTTAACAGATGTGGGGAATCCATGTTCTTTTGAATATTGCTTATCAAACTCACGAAGATCCTTATAAACATCTTTCAGCCAGCTTTTCTGTTCTTCCGTAGCTTGGAGGAAGCCCGTGACACCAATACCCATACGCATATTTTTATGTACGATCTCTTCAGTGATTTTGAGATGGAACGGAAGAGCAAGCGAGTGCTTGTTGACACGATAGAGAAGCTTGGCAACATCTAGCATTTCCTCTTTAGAAGTAATATTTGGCAGATAAATTTCTGCAAGGCAACAAGTTTCACCGTCAGCCAAGCTTTGTTCAGCGCAAGGATTGTAACCTTGGACATCGGGATCAGGGTATTCGGTCTCACCCAGCCGTCCAATCTTACGGGACAGTTTGAGGTTAATGAGGCCATAAGGCTCTCCTTTGCCTTCGTATCCATCCCAGAAGAATTCATGAAGATCTCCAATGTCGTGACAAACAACGCTGTTGTTGGACATGGCACGCCAGCTTGGAATATTACCCAAGTCCCATCGTTTAGCAAGCAGATATTCCACATCGTCTGGGTCTCCAATAGCAATCTGAGCACTACGACGAACATTACCGGCAACAACCACAGCGCCGATGATGTTCATAATGTCCAAACAATCAATAGGCCGCAGCTTACGCCCAGCACGTTTTTCTAGGATCTCGCCAATCTTATTGATACCCCAAACAAGGTCTTCGGGTCCAGAAGCTGTGCCGCCAAAGCCTTTAATAGGCGCACCTTTAGATCGAATCAACTTCGTGGAATACGTAAAGGTCTGTTTACCGCTAGAATGGGCTAGAAACGCTGCTTTAAGCGTTTTACCAAGAAGGGCAACCCATCCTTCACGAGAATCAGGAACAATAAAATCAGCATCAGCGGTGTCAGCACGAGTAGGACACTTAAAATCCACGTTGACTGGAGGAAGTTTTTCAACATTAGCCTTCTGAATATTGTAACCAACGCCAGAGCCAAGCATCAATAGATCCATGGCCCACGTAAACGGCTCTACAGGAGAGTTCACAACTTTAAATGCACAGTTTTGCAGACTAGCGCCGCCAAGCTTACCTACTGTATCGGTTCCAAGTTGCCACAAAAAACGGCCAGCAACCGTGCCTTTAAGTTCCATAAGATACTTCTTCAGGCGTTCTTGCTCATCTTCAGTAAAACCAACCTTCAGTTGGCTATTAGAAGCTGTCACGACACGGTTAACAGTATCTTCAAATTCTTCTGTAGGGCTATTAGGGTCTGCTTCATTCAAACGACGAGCGTAAGTACGTTTGTACGTGATGTAGCCAACAGAGCTAAAAGGCGTTTCATATTTGTTTTCAGTCATCATTTCTCCGTTAAATATTTCTTTGCTTTTGCCAACCAACCTAGATCATCTTTAATTAACCCTAGCGCAGTGTTACACGCTGGACATAAAAGCCCACGAACATTGCCCACAGAATGACAGTGATCTACAAAAATCTTAGCTTCATTAAAGCTACGAGAGCACAGAGCACACTTGTTGTCCTGCTCTGCAATCATAGCTTCAAATTGGTCGTGTGTCAAGCCATAAAGATACTCCCTTTGCCATTTCTGACGTTTCTCTTTAGTCTTGTTATTGTACTTCTTAGAATACTCAGCTGGTTTGTCAGGATTCTTGTCAATCCAGTCTTTCTTGTAAGCGTCTAGTTTTTCCTTACGCTTTCGGTAGTAGTCTCTAAAGTATTGTTTTTTTACCTCTGGATCAGCATGAGGCATAACTATCCTTAGAAGCCATTCATCATCCTCTTTAGTTTATCTATGTTTTCTTCAATTCTGTCCTCGAAGGCTTCAACGAGTTCATCACTATGGATGTCTAGTATCTCCATCAATGTGACCTCATCTAAGCCTGCAAGACGCTCCTTTAATTCTTCTAGCGTAATGTCATTCATACGCCTCTAACACTCGATGTAAAAACCAAAGGCCTTTTTCAAGGTCCTCTTTACCGTTCTTTTCCATGAAACGCATAAAGTACTGCATCATTTGCGCATAGTCAGAAGTAAAAAGAGGAGTAGGACTACCTTTAGGCTGAGCGTAGATTTTAGCTACAAGCTTTTCAATTACGTGACGAACTTCAATGCCTTTATCTTCAAAAAGCATATAGTGTTTCGGTGAATTAACATTGTCTGCTTGCTTCATGTATTGCTCTTTATCCCACTCATCAAAGTAATCCTCTTCATCCCATGTCTTGATTTCAATCGTATCAGGACGCTGGATATAAATGTTACGGTTCACGTACTTGTTATACCCTTCACAGACATTACAAGGATTGCGACTACGCTCATTCTGCATGTAGAAGCAGCTATTACACTTATGTTCACTCATCGTTCAGTTTATCCAAAAGAGAAGTTTTAGTCTTGTTTGCCTTACGTTTCTTACGTTCAGCTTCAGCTTTTTTCATGGCCTCAATAGCGGCTTCTTTGTTTTCAAGAAGCAAGTTACCAAACTTCTCAAACTCAGTCAAGATTAGAGAAACTTTGTCGATAACTTTATCAATGTCTTTTACAGTATAACAACTAAAATCAAGAGTAGATGCTTTATAGCAGTCAGAGATGACAACATTAGCATCCCATCCGCCATGATACACCCACTCTGGGTTAAACTCAAAAGTAAACTCAATAGCGGCCATCCCTTTATCTTTATTGAGAAACTTTCGTGAATAGTACGTCTTAGGTTTAGGTGTTACTTTGTTAGTTTGTTTCTTTGTTGCCATACTTCTTTCCTAGATATTCGATTGACAAAAACATTTCATCAAAGTGTCCATCATTTACTTCATTCATTACCAACAAGCCACGCCAGTGACGGTTAGACAACTGGTCCATATAAGATTCATCATGCAGATAGTAACTACCAGCAATGATTGCACAAATAGGCTTGCCATCAGCACGTTTACCATAAGCGATCTGCTTGCCTTGTTGATGTCCAGCAACACAAGATTGATGTAGCTTGTTAATGATAGCACTAGCACTGCCTGCAGGTCTCCCCATTGCGCCCACAGGCCAATAGTGATTAAACCCAACGCCATTGATGAACACAGGATGAAGAAACTGATGTACTTCCCAATCTTTCTCATACTCAAGATCCTTAGTAGAAATCAGTCCTTCAAGAGTAGGATTGTTGTTCACAGCCCTGTCGATACGGTTCTCATGATTACCAAGAGTCAGTACCATACGAGGCTTATAAACTTTCTCCTTGTTCTTCTTCTGACGACTTTGAAGGTCACGCAGAGGCTTCAAGAGCATCTTCATGGCATCCTTAGCCACCTGAATGTCTGTCTTGTAGCGCAAGCCTTCAAAGTACTTAGAGCCTTTCACATCGTGGCTAGACAGGCTAGGCATATCTGCAAAATCACCTAAGTTTACCACAACATCAGGCCGATACTCACAGATAGCCTCTCCTGCCCATGTAAGATGCTCCAGAGGAACACCGTCCTTTACTTGGCAATCAGGAATGACAAGTATACGCATTAGCGATCATCTCCAGATCCAGAAAGTGTCATACGACTAGCACGATCATTAAGCTTCTGAAGATTCTTAGAAGCAATGTCAGCCAAGCTCCAACCCATCACAGTAGACAGTCCTGCAAGCTGCCAGAACACATCGCCCATCTCTTTCTGAAGGCCTTCTTCATCCAAGACACCGTCGCGAATCCACTTGGCATACTTACCTGCAACTTCACCAGCCTCCGAGGTCAGATTCGCTACCATGTAAGCAGGGTTCTTAGCAGTTTCCAAGGCTGTCTTCCAAGCCTGTTGTTGATAATCTTCAATCAGCATTCATAGCCTCCATTATACTTGGACAAAGTACAGACAATACCGTCTTACAAGCTTCAGCAACATCTCGATGCTCCTTCTGTGTACTAGGGTCAGTACGTACTTCAATGTAGTGCAGCCAGCTACGCAGCGTACCATTCATATACATACGACTTACTGCCATGCCTTCAGGAAGCAATGCTCTTGCTTGCTCCTTAGCAACACCTCGATTCAAAGCAGCACGATACATGAACTCAGCTTCTTGTTGTACTCGCAACTGAGCAGAGTTCCACCAGTTCTGCAGCTCTTGATCCTCAGTAGTCAAGCTGTTCTGTCGATTCTTCTCATCTTGTGTTCGACATTCGCGAATAGAGAAGTCATTGACTACAGCGTAACGCTGAGAGAACTCCTGAAAGCTAAAGCTACGATGACGGAGGATCTGCCGTGCAATATCACGAGTAGTTTCAATCTCCATGCACACATTAGCCATTTCAAACGGTGACCAATGTTTATGCTTCATCAGATACTTCAAAAGCTTCGGAGCAGTCTCGTGGTTATGCTGATTCTCAGGATTGCTCACACGAGCACAATAAGCTACTTTCTCTTCAATGTCGGGAGTAGCCCATACCAGTTCAACTTTCAATGTCTTTTCCTTCACAGGTTAGTTTCTCACCTTCTCTGATTCCATTCTTCAGAGCTTCGAGTATACCATAACAAAGCAGCTGTTCACGTTCCTGCTCTGTCAGGTCAAAACTGTAGCAAGCACTGCCATCAGAATTCTCGTGCAACAACGTAACCTGCATGACGTACCTCGTCAAGAAAATGTTTAAAGTCTTCATAAACCATGAAGTAACGCAAGACTGTCAAGATAGCCGAAGAAGTCTCTACGTCATCCCAATCAAGACACAGCAGATAGTCTTCCTTCAGACGCTCTACCACAAGAGCTTCCATGACATTGTTCCAAGCATCCCGCACTGCGTCTTGCTCGAGCATTTTAAAAATTGAGTTCATTCTTGATACCACTCCTTCGGAATCTCTTTATCTGCATACTTGAAGCCATTTTTGATACACCACTGTGCATACGTTGTACGGCTTGTCTTGCTAATCCGTGCATTAGAGTTGCTAAAGACAAATCTAATGTCCAATGTTGGATTGTGCTTCTTAACAAGGATATGCTTCTGACGATCTGCCATCAAGAATCGGCCTTTAGTCTCTACAATGATCCCGTTAGCTAACACAAAGTCAGGTGTATAAATGTGCTTTGAAGCAGGACGAATATATTCCAATTTAACCTGCTCATAAGTATACTCTACACCTGCCTTGTCCAACTGCTCCGCAATGCGCTCTTCCAAGCCACTGCGGAAGCCCGCTTTTAATCCAACTTGTTTCTTAGTTAATTTCTTCTTCAATTCGTTCACTTCCTTCATGATTAGTTGCTTTATGGTGTCTCCACATATTGACAGGCCTACAAATAAACCCACATGTAGCGCACCGGCTCCGAATCTTAGAAGCTATTTTTCCGCCTACTTTTCCTGCTTTACTTTGATTATCCGGGCTATTCATCAAAAGTTTTTTCAAAGCTGCTGGACCGCCTTTATAGCCTCCTTGTTTTCCTGCTCTGCTTGCTAAATCTCGATCTTGTTGAAAAGAAGTCTTAACAACACCTTCTTGTATCATCTTCTTACGAATACTCGCACCTTTTTTACTTGCCTCTTTAAGCAACAAAGCAGTGTCCCACTTCCATCCCATCAAAGCAGAATAAGCAAGGAAATCTCCAATATCTCCTGTTTCAAGCCATCTCAAAAAATGTTTATCTGCATGTTCATGAGGAAGTAAATATTCTTCGTTCCAAGGGTGGTTCTTTCCTCCTGCATGAGTAGGAATAATATGATGTCGATGGTACCCTTCTAGTATAGGAAGACAGTATTTCTTTGCTACTTGCTTGGCACTAAGCTTTCGTCTGACGGTTGCCATCGCTCTCCTTCAAAACGCCTAAGCCAGAGGAGTTGCCCCTGCTCGACAAAATAATCTTTCGAATAACCAAGTTCCTGATACTTTGCAAACGCAGCTTTGAGTAAATCTTTTTTTGTTGTAGCGTCCTGCAAAGCTTTAGCGGCCTTCTTTGGACCAATCCCTTCCAGACCCGGTATGTTATCAACTCTGTCCCCGGTGAGCAACTGTAAACAAAAGCTTTTATACGCCTGAAACTCATCAATGTACTCCGTCTGAGCCTTATGAGGATTGTGATGCCATCCCGGTATCTGTCTTAGGTCTTTATCCACGCCTACAAGCAGATACTGATCTGGCTCCTTAGTCATCCTGATAGCTACCTCATCATCAGCTTCTTGACCATCAACAATGACAGCACCTAAGCGGGTAACCATGCATTCACGCAAAGCATCGTAGTGTTTGGGCTTTTTAGCGTCCTTGCGATTACCTTTATAGGGTACTGTCTTTGCAATCTCATAGCGGTAATTGTTCTTACCAGTTAAGAAGGCTTCATAAGAGTCTGCCTTCAGGTGTATGTAGACCAAATCTTCTAGTGTCTCTACTAACCTGCTCTTTGCAAACTTCTCAGAATCCTCCTCACTAGCAAAACCAACACCATAAATCAGGTAGTCAGCATCAATGAGTAACTTCTTTGGGACGCCCTCTTTAGAGGATGTCATCCAGTTCTTCCTCTTCCTTAGGCTCAGGATTGTACTCTTTCAATTCAGTCACAATCAGTTTCTTAATCGATGGAGCAGCACCATACTTAGCAGACATCTTGTGACGATAGCTGGAAACCAAGGCAGTAACCTTAGTGCCGTTGCCGATCTTAGCAATGTCCACAGGCTTGCCATCTTCATCAACAGGTTCAAAGACATACAGGCTCTTGCCTACAATGTACTTGCCCATCGTGTCTTTCTCTTTGATCTGGATGCCCAGTTCTTTCAGGGCTTCAGCGGCTTTGTCTGAAAGATTGCCGATCGTGCATTCATACTTACGATTGTCTTCATTAAATTTTGTATTGTACTGATTCATCCAGTTAGCCCAATACAGAGAACCACCGATCTTTACAGGTTTCATATCCATTTCATTTTCCTTTGATTAAAATTAAGAAATGCTGGTTACGTTATCCAGCGACTGACTTTGGTGCAGCCCGTGTAAGAACACCCAAGAACTTCGTCTCTTGCACGCCTGCTTACCATACTACAGGGTCACTGCCGCCCGAATAGTCGGATCTTCTCTCCCAAAAAGGCCAGAAGAGGTGACGGATCAAGCTAATTGGTGCGAGTGGAGGGATTCGAACCCTCAAGCCTTTCGGCGGCAGATTTTAAGTCTGCTGTGTATACCGTTCCACCACACTCGCTTTTCAAACTACACAATTATTGTAGCATGATCTTGTCTACTTTGTCAAGATCCTCAGCGATATTTTCCAGATATTCTTGGATGCCTATCGCCACAGCCCACACAGTAAACAGATCAACTGTCTCTGTAGTCTTGACTTCAAAACTATCCTCATACAAATTGATTACAATCTGTCCTGTGACAGCGTTAGCGTCAGCGTCAGTGTGTTTCTTTCCATGATTTGCCAATTTTGTACTCCCCGTCCAAAGGACATCGAAGGTTGAAATAAGTCCCAGCATCTATGATGCTTTGACGGGCCGCTTTACCTGCTTCTTCAGCTACTGCTTGTGTACACTCAAATTGGAATTCATCATGCACATTAGCGACTAGCTTCACAGGCCACTTATTAGCTTTGATCTTATCATAGAAAAGACACAAAGCCTTCTTCATCACGATAGCTCCAGCACCTTGCAGAAGACTATTCAGGGCTGCATGTTCTGAGCGTACCCATATGCGTCTGCCATCCAAGCCGGGAACCCATCCCTTAGCTGCTTGTTTAGCTACTCTGTCGAGGAGCTTAGCAAGTGCTGGTGTTTGTCTGAGGAATTTGCTTTTAAGATTAGCTCCATCTTTAGCTGTGCCGCCAACGATTGATCCAATTTTAGCATCTCCAGCTCCATACAAGAAAGCGTAGATGAAAGTTTTTGCATTGTCCCGTGTAGCAAGTCCTGCTGCTCTCTGGTTAACTGTATGCACATCTGTACCGTCTTTAGAGCTTCCTTCAGTAACTGTTCTGACATATCCTTCATCCTTCATGTAGTGAGCAAGCATCCGAAGCTCCAAACCTGAAGCATCACAGCCTACTAAGACATTACCCTCTTCAACAGTCCAACATTCACGACACTCATGCCCATAGACTGACCCTGCATTAGGTATCTGCGCCATGTTAGGACTACTGTGTGTCATCCTGCCTGTCACAGCGCCATTCGTGATAACCTTACCGTGAACCCTACCATCATCCTTCACAGCCTCTAACCAGCTCTCGATCTGTGCTACACGCTTCTGGAGCATCAGATAATCAGCAATCAGTTTAGCCTCTGGAATGTCCAACTTCGATAGCACAGATTCGTCCACAATCGGATGACCCGTAGGTGTAAACTGTTTAGGTTTCCACCCAAGCTCGATCAGCTTTTGTCCGATTTGTTGTCTGCTTCCGGGGTTGAAAGTAACCAGCAAGGGCTTGAGTTGCTTTCCTGTTTTCTCTGAGACTCGTGCAACCTCGTAGGGAGGCCATCTACTTTGCATCTGTTCATGTATTCCTGCCATTTTTCCTTTGATGTCAGTAAGTAGACAAGTGGCGTAAACGGTGTCCAATTTGAATCCATTGCGTTCCTGTTCTGCGATTATAGCCGCGACTTTGTGTTCCAGTTCAACTGACTCTTGCGAAAACTGTTTCTCAAAAATCTCATTGCATAGTTTAAGATACAGTTTAGTACAAACTTCAACGTCCCTAATGCAATAAGACTCCAGAAGACTATCAACAGGTTTATCGAAACATTCTCCATCGTATTCCTCTCTGCGTCCTTGGAGCCATTGCCATACGGACTTATAGTTAATCTTCCTGAAGCCTAGAGACTGTCCCCATGCCTCCAGAGAGTGTCCTTGCTCCCTGCTCGGATCTAGAAGCCTGCTTACGATAAGAGTGTCGAATACGTTCTTCAATCTTATCTTCGTCTTCCATGATCTGTTCAACACTGGAAAATCGAATCCGATTCCATTGTGTGCAATCAGGAGTGTAGCCCTGCTTAGATAGTCGTTTAGGCCAGTTGCTTCTTTCCATGTTCTTACTTCACCTGTATCAATGTCTTTAGTGACTACCAGATGGATCTTCTTGTGTGATAGATCCGTCTCGATGTCTAGAACGATCCTCATACTCTTTACTTTCTTCTATTGGCAAAAATTCAGGACATCCGTCCATTTTCTTAGGACTGTACATGAAATAACTCTTCCAAAGCCTATTCGGAAGAGCTACATAACGATAACAGCGTGAGTTCTGAGGACATTCTGTATCCATACACATTGTAATTTCTGCCATAGTTTACCTCAAATTAAGCCACAATCCTACCTGAGCAAAGGCATACCCAGTCCAGATCATCCCGTTAGCTGTCTCTCCTTTGAGCCATTGTAGCACACCTACGATGAGATAGCCAATCCCTGTTGCTCCTACAATCAAGTGTTCAATCGTCATGTTGAACCCCATATTCTGCTTGAATCAAGTTAGCGGCAACGTGCCAGTAATTGTGCGCTCCGTTTGCCATCTCGTGCTGGATCATTAACAAAACAACACAGTCTTTTATGGCTTGTTTATAACCCTGATTAAAGCCTAGTCCCCTCTCTTGCTTGGAGACAAGGGCGGCAAAGCGTTCAAGCTGCTCCGAGTTGAATGTGTGAGTCGGACGGTCAGGGTAGTGGCGGTTCGTGTACGGCGTGGCCCCAACCTCCCGCGCCATGCTCAGCACTTCAGTGCGGCTTGGGATTATTTGTTCGCGATTCATTCTTCATAATCCTCATAGGCAATGAATTCTTCTTGACGATCCTTGTCCATCTCAGCAAAGGTTTCAAAATGATTTTCACCGCAACATCCAAAACCGTGTTGGACTTGACCACAATAACAGCAGTAACGAGTACTATCCTGCATCAGTTCTTCATAAAGTTCTTGCTTAGTCATTGCAGTCATCCTCTTGATGTTGCTTCACGGGTTCCTCTTTAGCTTTTGGGCGGAAGATCCTCTCCCATCCTTCCTCGTAAGCCTTCTGATCCTGCTGCTTACGTGGTGCATCGCCTTTACCAGCTTCAGAGTGATTCATCTTCCATCTCCATCATTCGTCCTGTTTCTTTAACGTACTGAAGGTCACAGGCTGGGCCAGTGTATCCATTATACCGATTCTTTGCAACTGCAACTTTTGTTCGGTGTCGTTCCAACTCATTCTCAGCCATGCTGTTCCGTTCAAGGGTAATAACAGCGTCACTGAGTTGAGCAATTGCTCCACTTCCTCTAAGTTGAGAAAGGCTAACAGCTTGTCCATCTTCGTGTCCTGCATTTCCTTGTGGCCTCCGTAGGTGCGATACACAGATCAAGGTAACTTCTAGTTCCTGTACCAGTGTTCGCAGTTTAGTCATCATGTTATCAATTGCTTTACGCTCATCGCCATTATCGAGACCAGACACAACGATGCTAATATGGTCAAGGAAAATAACCCTGCAATCACAAGCTTTCGCCATGTATCGGATTCTATTAGCAATGTTGTCAACGTCAGAACTACCGAAATGATCAAACAAGTATACACGATTAGTTCCAAGAGTGGCATCAAAAGCCTCCTTCAATTCCTGTTCAGTTACTGGTGTATCAGGCAAATGCAACAGCTTGTTAGCGTGCAAAGACATAATACTCCTAGCAGTCTTCCTCGTGGATTCCTCCAAGAATAGACCACCAATGTTCCACTGCGTAGTCTTTAGCAAATGGTACAGAATCTCCCGCAGGAATTGACTCTTACCAAGTCCGCTTCCGGCAGTAACCGTAATCAACTCAGCACGCCGGAAACCATACAGCAGCTTATTCAACCCCTTCCAAGGATATTGCGCTTCCGCTACAGGCTCAGGCTTACAGATTTCCTCCCAAAGATCAGCAGCATTGACGATGCCATCAGGGACGTACGTCTCGGCCTTCCACCATTCGTTGACAAACTCTTTCGTAGCTCCTGCCTGCAAGTACTCACAAGCATCCTTATAGCCACTCTTGTGCTTGACAATCTTGGCCTTCTGACCGAACAGTTCAGCAACCTCTTTAGCTGCCTTCTGTCCCGGTTCGTCAGCATCAAAGCAGATAACAATGTTCTCGAAGCTATTAAGCCATTCGTATTGTGCTTTGCAATCCTTCAGGGCTGCTTGTGCTCCGTTTCTGATACTGACACTAGGCCATTGAGACCCGGTAAGTTGATAGCCTGCAAGCGCATCCAACTCTCCCTCATAGACGGTGACATACTTACCTCCCGAGTGGAATAGTTGCTGTCCGAACAGTAGTGCGGAATTGAAAGCCCCCTGAATGTTAAAAGTCTTATCTTCAACTCTCCGTCTTTTTGCAGCGACGATACTTCCTTTGGCGTCAGCGTAAGGGTAATAGTGATGCTCTCCATCTTGGGTGACTCCAAATTTCTCACAAGTTTGTTGAGTGATTCCACGATCAGGGATTGACTTTACAGTCCCTTTGATCTCGACCTTTCGTGGTGCTACAGCGTCCCTCATAACTGATCTTTCTTCGATTTGATTCTCGAACTCGGTTTTACCACAGACAAAGCAGTGGGTGTGTCCATCATCATACAGAGAATTCCCGTCAGTGCTCCCACAGTGTTCGCAGGCGATATGACGCAGAAACTTAGAGGTCATGCGTTCTTCTCCAGTGGCTCATTCTTTTCGCGCAGCTTGGCTTCGATGGCGCGGGCGACTTCTGTGAAAGACAGCATTGCTGCGCCCAACGGAACACAGACTTGTTCAATTTCCTCATCCGTCAGCCCCGCCCACGTCTTGCTTGCTGGTGCCTCGGTGAACCCACGAAATGTGACCTCGTTTCCGCAGGGACACTTCCATCGAACGATCTGCGCCTCCTGCTGTGCGGGCTGCTCTGCCAGTGCAGAGCGGATGGCGGTGATGGTTTTGTCGTAATACGGGTGTTCGTACTTTAGTCTGGGGTCTCGGCGGCATTCTTCCAACGACTCCAGCGCCAGCTTCAATGCACGTTCCGTGCGGAGCGCCTCTATGGTACTCCGTACCTCGTCTTTCTTAGTAGTCATTCTCTTTCACCTGTCTTTTAAGTTCATCTTCATTGCGATAGATTTCCATCTCAACGTGTCGCCATTGTTCATCGCTCAAGACATCATTGATGGTTACCCAATACTTTGCAAGGCTTGGATCTGGTGTAGGAAGCAACGCAATGACTTCCATGCCTTCCCAGTCAGGTTCTTCACCGTACCAGTCAAACAAGACAGTAACGGCTGTGTTTTCGATGTTCATGTTCAAAGACAACATATCTTACCTCATTGAGATTTTGATTAACGTCAGAATACCGATTATAACAGACACAATCATTATACGTAACTCCGTTACTGTTCGTCATCCATCATGTTTTTGATTTCAACCTCAAGATCATCATTCTTCAATGCTTTGTCTATGTCTGTTAATACTTTAGTATAACCATATCGACGGATAAGACTACAGACATCAGACAAAACCCAGTAGTAGAACGCTTCCTCTTGGTCATATTCAGCCATTTTAAGCCTCATTGATGAAAGTTAACAAAAGATAGACAAAATATCTCCATGTCTACCAAAGTTGGCATGATTCTTGCTATACTATAAAGGTACTTTAGAAGTTCTTAAGTGTCTAAAGTAACTTTATATGTATAACTATAAATAGTATTATATTTATGTTTCTTCTTCTTCATCGTTTCCTTTAGAGTATTTATTATACTCCTGTTCTGTCAGTTCGTCAACTTCTTCGTGAATGTCCATGTCAGCAATAAGGTCTTTTCTGGCCTTTACTGGAAACGGTACATCGTGGGCAATGTCACTCAGACAATCCCTACAAGTGTCCAAGTACTCACCTGTGACAGCGTGTTTAAGGGTTGTCTCATAGTCAGATAGTCGTTTATTACAGCACGTACAACGAATTTTAGGTTCCTCACATTCTTAAAAATCAGCCTTTGCAGGCGTTAGGTGTCTTCCAGATATGTATTTTTCCTGAAAACGTCTCTAAAGCCCGATTAAAGGCCTTCCTGAGCCTTTTGCGATGGTAGTAAGAACTCCAAAACCATCCGTAGCAGTCGATCAACGCAGTGCTTAAGCATCTAGCCAGCCTCCAATGATGTAAAGAATCACCACAAAAGCCAACAAACCAGTAATTTTAAGTTGTTCGCGCATGAAGCACCTCCCCGGTGTGTAACACCTCACTACACCATAGTTGGAAGATACGATTCTCACAATGCTTTATAAATGCTTCGCTCAAGCACCACATTTCCAATGGTTTATCACAATGTGAAATATCTTGAATGACAATGAATGGTGGTTCTTTGTCCTCATAGTCTATCAATTCAGCCTCAATAGTCAATAGAATACCTAAGTAGTCATCTTCAATGGTGTATACAGTTGCTTTCACAGTGGTTACTCCTTGTCACAATGGTGACTGCTCAGTTTCAGGATCAGACATGACAGCTTCATAGGCTGTCAAAGGTCTAGGCTGTGGTTGTGACTCTAAAGCCTTAGATTCCTCTGTTTGTTCTCCGTTAACGTACTTGAACGGCCAACCTCGCAGAGCTTTGCTCGAGAACTCTCTCGCTGATAGCGCATCAGCGCACAGCAGAGCCTCTTGCAGGGTCTTTCCTGCTTGGATGTTCAGATTGAGCGTGTCAAGCCATAGTTGGTGATCTTTCATTGTTGTTTCACTTTCCTCAAGACAAACAGATTGAGACAGTCACCCTTGATCCACAAACCTGTTAGCTCCCCTGTGTCAGGATCTACCTCTGGAACATCAGGTGCATAGTTGTTGCACTCGATGAAGTATGTGCAAAGGCCTCTATCGTGACTGCTGAACGCCACAATGCCGCTGGTGATGAATTGAACTTGATACACAGTCAGGCCTCCTCAATGGTGAATGATTCAGGCGTTAAAGATTTATCCATGAAATACCCCTTAGAGCAATATTCAGGCGCTTTTACGTTGATCCAATGCTGAGCACGTTCTAGACTGTCACAGAGACAGTGCACGGCTAGTGGGTTATCTTTTTCAATGATTTTTAACATGGTAAACCCCTTAGAACTGGATGAAGACAAAGTTACCATTGGACAATTCGCAGTATTGGGTGTTTTTGCAGAGGAAATCCTCCACTTCCCCAATGCGTTCATCTTCATCAGTGCATTGTGACAGATCGACATCATAGGATGAGACGATCTCATTCCACTTCATCTCAGCCCAGTCACAGCAAATGCCTACAATGTCAAATTCTACATTCTCGCCTGTACTGTCGCTGTATTCTTCCAAGTAATCAAAGATCGCTTCCAGTGCCTCGCATGAGAATTGATCCTTGCGGGAGGACTGCTTGAATGCGTCAATGAATGCTGATTTGGTCAGGGTTTGAACGATAGCCATGATTTGAGACTCCAAGAGTGATACAGGAACTGCCTGCACAGAGTGCGTGATCTAGTCTGCCACTGCACTGAATAGAAGTCTAGCAAGACCTCTACCCGCTACAGTGTCACCAATGTTACATTGTGGCTTGCAATGCCTCCATCATGCCCTTGGACAGGTGCCACTCGTCCATTGTGGCTGGTTTCCATTCGTGCGGGTACTGTTCATTGAACATATCCCTTGCCTTTGTCCAGCCGTGGCGACGAATCCATCCCATCATTCGCTCATACCCATCAAAGAAGACGGCAGGTTTTGTGGTCAACAATTCTTTGTTCATGGTTCAGACTCCAGTATTAAACGCCCAAGGCAAGCAGGATGCCGATGAAGGCGAAGACTGCACAGCAGAGGATCATGGCTACTTTATCGGACATACAATTTCCTTTCAGTCGTTATTTGTGGACAATCCATCAATAGGGCCATTGAATGATTCTATATATTCGCAGCAATTGGTGCACGAATAGCAGAAAGTCATTTCAGCCCATTCTCTATATATTAAGCGTGAATAAAGCCTAACCCAGTGGTGTGAACAACACACAGTCACGGTTAAACCTCTTCAATGTTTACAGTGTTGCTCAAGTCTAGCAGTTTCTCGCCCATACAGTCATAAGCAAGGATTGTATGGTACTTAGGACGCAACATCTTACCATTGACGCTATTCAGCCAGCTATTGTATTGAGACAATAGCCCCTTGAGACTGCCAGCGTGCATGATTTTATGACTTCCGGTAGAGTCCCAAGCGGAGATGTAGTAGCGGAAGGGATTAGGCTTAGTGTTCATGATGGTGTGCTCCGGTTTGGTTGATGATGATGTTATTGTAAGGGCTTTTGAGGCCCCTACAATCGGTGTTTACCCTAACTTAACGATTGTTGCTGCATTAGAATCACGGATCATGGGCGCTTTCTCTTTCTTGGCTACCTGATATGCCAGCGACTGAGCATTGTCTGCCGTTGTAGTGTCAACATGAAAGACAATATTAGGCAGCGCATGGAGCGTTACAGAATAACCCTCAGTAATCCCTTTAAATGCCTTGAGCATATCGCCAGAGACATTGATTGTATTGCCGGTTCTTGTTGCGTACATGGTAGGTGCTCCGTTAGGTGCGTTGAACATGGGTGTATTGTAGCATGGTTTTTATCTTGTCAATGCTTTTATGGCCTACTTTTACAAACTGTTACACTTGTAAGAAAACTGCCTATAATTTAAGCACGTAATGGGTAGACTGTATAGACACACAGTATAGGGTAAACCCTGACTGTATAGAACTACAGTACTGTACGTATACTTAGTAGGCACCTACATCGCCTCTCACTTGCCTACTTTTAGGCACTGCTTAAATATTAGGCACTGATCTGTCCCCAATTAAGTGACTGCACAGATTGTCAGTAAGTGCTTACTTCGACGACAATGTACTAACTAGTTAGTTCACTTGTGTGATCCATCGAAGACATGGGGGGGAGGGGCTCTTGAGTTATGTTTACTTTTGCGATGGTAGTAAGAACTCCAAAACCATCCGTAGCAGTCGATCAACGCAGTGCTTAAGCATCTAGCCAGCCTCCAATGATGTAAAGAATCACCACAAAAGCCAACAAAAGATCGGAAG
>OGWN01000027.1_pt1 | contig 21047 bp, 22 predicted proteins | sample 1575921 | NCBI WGS metagenome assembly OGWN01 (sample SAMN07581531, study PRJEB24739) | freshwater metagenome
GTTTCCCAGTCACGATATGATGCGCGGTGTCGTGAAGTTTTTTGGTTTGGAACCCACGGAAATTGTGTCTGGCGGAGCGGCAGGTGTTGATAAGTGCGGGGGGGTAGAAAGTCAGGAGGGGGGAGATTTTTGTGGGAATTCCCTGAATGTGGTACGCTTGCGTTACGCATCAAGACGCATGGGGGTTGCCACTGGGGTTTCCCGGTGGACCGGACCAGCCCCCAGCCGTGTTGGTGACAAGCGTTTGCGACGAACCTGAGAAAGACCTTTCACAGTTCAGTTTGTCACCAACAACCCACAAGACAGGAAAGAAACCTATGGCAAAAAAACCTCGTCACATTCTGAAGTATCTGGAAGACCCCAACACTTGGGATAAGCAAGCCTTTGAAACTGCCATTCGCGCAGAAGTCGAGGCAAGCACAGGTACGCTTACTGCAAGCGATGAATTGCTTGTCGGTGCTTTGGTTCTCACGGTTGACAGCCTGTTGACGGCTGAAATCAACATTCGGGCAGAAGGTCATGTAACCATCTATGGCGCTAATCCCGGCGTCAGTGCTTGGTACAAGGTCAGAACCGAGATGGCTGATAAGGCCATTAAGATTCTTGCTGAATTGGGCTTGGTTGCCCGTGGCCGTCCGAAACTGAAGAACAAGGTGTCAGAAGTCGATGAACTATTCGCCAACGCTTGAAAGCGCATTTCAGTACGCCAGTGGCGTAGCTCGTGGTGACATTCAGGCTTGCGAAGACATCAAGCTAGCCTGTCAGCGTTTCCTTGACATGGTAGAGCGCAAGGATGCATCGTATGAATTTGTGGCGTCAAAGGTTGAGCATGTTCTCAAGTTCGTCCGCTTTTGCAAGCATGTCAAAGGCCCGGACGCAGGCAAGCCAATTGAGTTGCAGCCGTTCCAAATTCTATTCTTGGCTGGTATCTATGGTTTCCGTGACAAACGGGATTCGTCTATCCGGTGGATTACGGATGTCATTCTTTTCGTTCCCCGCAAGTCGGGCAAAACGACCATTGCGTCCATCATTTCCCTCTATGAGCTTCAGTTCGGTGATGCGGGTGCAGAAGTTTTCACTCTCGCAACAAACCGTGAACAAGCATCCATTTGCTTTGATTCGTCAAAGGCGATTGTCGAAGGCATGGTTCCGGAGTTGGCCGCAAAGTTCATCGTCTACCGTAGTGAACTCAAGAAAGCGGGAGATTCGACATCCACATACCGTTCGCTTTCTCGTGAGAACAGGAAGACGGGCGATGGCAAAAACCCATCATGCGCCATGATTGATGAGGCGGCTCAGATTGTTGAGCGCGGCTCCATTGAAGTGTTGCATTCGGGTATGGGCGCTCGTAAGAATCCGTTGCGAATGTACCTGACCACGGCTAGCTTCACAAAGGAAACCAAATTCTATGAAGACCTTTCGCACTTCCGTGCTGTACTCCGTGGGGCTGCTCCTGATAATTTTCGCTGGTTTGGCCTTTTGTATAGCGTTGATCCCGGTGATGCTTGGGCAGACCCTAATGTCTGGGGCAAAGCGAATCCCATGCTTGGAGTTTCAGTCACTACTGAGCACATTCGTCACATGGCTGAAGAAGCGGCAGCAAAGCCAGCAAGCCTCAATGAATTCCTCTGCAAACAGCTAAACATCTATGTCTCGGCCAACTCGGCTTGGGTTGACCGTAGATATTGGGATGACTCCGTTGCTAAAAAGCCAGAGCAGGAGCCTGAATCAACATTTGTTGCATTTGACCTTGCACATACGCGAGACTTGAATGCGGTTGTTACTTTGCATCGGTATGGCGAGGAAGACTTCTATGCGAAGTTCCAATTTTTCTTGCCTGAAGAGTCGATTGAGCTGATCCCAAACCACTATAAGAGCATTTACAGCCAAGCTGTGATGTCGGGCATTTTGAGGCTTACTCCGGGTAACGTCACCGACCTTAATGAGATTGAATCGTATATTAAGCAGGAATGCGAAAAGTACAATGTTAAAGAAATTGGATATGACCCATATAACGCTGCTGCGCTTGTGGCTAACCTCTATTCCGACGGTTTACCTGTTAAAAAGGTTGGTCAAGGCATGGCGGTCTTATCAAACCCGTCAAAAGCAACAGAGCAACTTATCCTGAAGAAAGCCATTAAACATGATGGCAATCCATTTGTTGGCTGGCAACTTGGTAACTGCGAGGTCTACACTGATGTAAATGGCAACGTCAAAGTTCGCAAGAACGAAGCAGACCCTTCAGCAAAAGTCGATGGAATTATTGCGATGATTATGTCTATTCATTGCCATTTGGATAACGTATTTGTATCGGATTCATTTGGTTTCCGTTCGATTGAGTGGTAATATGTGACCAGATAGGAGCCAATCATGGGAATTTTGGATATTTTTAAGGGTAAAAAACAGGCATCTGAGTCCAACTCAATGTTTGGTCAAACAGCTCTTGGCAACAATATTGTTTATCAAGGCAACAACCGGAACCCTAATGTAAATACCCAAATTCTGTATGTAACGACAGGAAGTACCACAAATGCTGGTCGTCCGGTGGATATGTCGATGCTGGCTCGAAATAGCACGATTATGTCGTGCGTTGCGATTAAAGCTCGCGCATTGGCTCAACTTCCTATTCGTGTAACGTATGAGACAGAAGAGGGCGAATACGTTGACGCCATCAAAAATAAAGATGTTGGCGCTCGGGATAAAGCAAAAGCCAAACAAGTTGCCAAGCTGCTGAATAAGCCAAACAATTTCCAGAGCAAATATGAGTTCTGGTATCAATGGCTCATGTGGTATGAGCTTTCTGGTGAGGCATTTACTCTTTGGTGGAGGGCTGACCAAGGTAGCTCTACGCAGACTCCATTGGAAATGTATATCCTTGACTCGACCCTGATCGCAGTCACGATTACGCCAACTCGCTATCCAAGCTATCGCTTGTCCACTCCGTCTTATGGCTTCAGCAAAGATGAGCCTTTGAAGGCGCATCAAGTCATGCACTGCAAGGAAATGGCATGGCAAGGTTCTGCTGGTTTCAACAAGGGCGTCTTGATGGCAGAGCTTTGCGGCTTGGATCAGGATATTGACCTGTACGCTAACTATGTCATGCAGAATGGTGCAAAACCATCTGGCATGTTCATGACGGAAGCGGTCATCCCTGATGGCAAATACAAAGAGATTGCATCGCGCCTGAAGGAAGCGTGGTCCAACATGGTTGGTTCGCGCCAATCTGACCCGTCTAAGCCCGGTCAAGGCATGTTGCTTGACCAAGGCATGAAATACACGCCTTTGGAAATGCTGACGTTGCAAGATGCTGATGCTGCCGCGCTCAAGCTGCAAACCATGCGTCGAATTTGCGGTCTGTTTGGTGTGCCGCCTTCAATGCTTGGCATTCATGACGGCAAATTCAACAACACTCAGACGGCAATGGATGAGTTCTACAAATCGGCCATGTACCCGATTATTGTGAACATCCAAGAAAAGTTGAAAGACCATCTATTCAATGGTTATCCGTCTTTGAGTATTGAATTTGACACCAAGGATTTCCTAAAAGGCGCTCCTTTGGACCAAATGAACTTTGTGACATCTGGCGTGACCAATGGCATCATCACTCCTAACGAAGCCCGTGAATATATGGGAATGCCGAATATCGAAGGTGGCGATGAATTGGTGAAAGATGCAACACCTTCTGAGCCTGTTTCTGGTAGCAGCAAACAAGACACAGGTGGTGGTGGTGGAAATCAAACCAAGAAAATGAATATCGGTAAGACTTGATAAAAAATGCGTACTGATTCAAAATATCTGGTAGCATTGGCAAAACAGGTCATAAGACCAGATATTCCGTTGCCAGTGTTACAAGGGCAACCCCCTAAAATACAAGACAACAACCAGTCCATTGCTTTAGGGGCAATAAATGAAGCAACTGAATCTCATCTGCGAAGCGAAACTCAACCTGTCCGAAAAGGCCGCAAACGGCGAACCGACAGGAAAGATTGAAGCTCGCATTACCACTTGGGGCGCCCGTGAAGGCGCTGATGGCCGTAAATTCTTCTACAAGCCTGAAGGCTTCATGGAGTGGGCTGAATCTTTTGCCAAGGCTGGTCGTCCTCTTCCTATGTTCCTGAATCACAATGCTGATTCAATGCCTGTTGGCGAATGGACTGAGCTTGAAATGGACGATGAAGGCATGAATGCTAAAGGTCGTCTGTTCCTGAATACCACGGCAGGCTCTGACCTTTACCAAGTGATGTGTGAATCGCCTGCCATGTTTGGTGGTGTTTCTGTTGGCGCATACGCTGATGAATATCAATGGGTCAAAGAAGATGGTGAGGCTTTCCCCGCTGGTTCTGGCGACTATTACGAAGATGGCTATTTCCAGATCACCAAAGGTGGCCTGCGTGAAACCAGTGTTGTGATGTACCCAAACAATCCCAAAGCAGAAGTCAAAAAGCTCGAATACTTCCGAGATGACGGTTCTGCTGATCTGAAGGTTTTGGAAGAAGCACTGCGGGATGCAGGGCTGTCCAAGTCGGAAGCGGTTGCCGCCGCATCCGTATTCAAGCAGGTGATTGAGCAGCGTGATGCTGTGAAAGAGCCAATTGAAAATGCGCCGACTCAGAGTGATTCTGATGCGGAGGCAACCGAAGCGGAAATTCTCGCTGCTCTTGAGCAACGTGAACTTCTTAAACTCCTTGACAAACGCCTGAAAGGTTAATCATGTCGAAAGAAATCATCGAAAAGCTGGACGCTATCGAAGCTAAACAAGTCGAAGCTGTTGCCGCTGTCGAAGCCAAAATCCCCGCTGCCATTGAAGCTGTCAAAGCTGAAGTGAGCGAAATGGTTGCTGCTCTGGAAGCCAAAGTTGCTTCTGTGCAAGCTCCCGTGATCCACAAAGAAAAAGCCAAGAGCATTCGCCAAGACGTTAACCGTCATGTGCGTGAGCAACTGCGCGACATCGCCAACAACAGCAAGTCGGCTTTTGAGAAGCAACTGCAAATCTTTGCAGATGAGTCGCAAATGGAAGCCTACCTGTCGGAAGCCTCGGCTCTGACCGCTGGTGGTGATGGCAAAGGTGGTCGTACCGCTTACGATCCCGTGTTCCGCGCTCTGCGTCTGGCTAACCCGCTGCGTGGCGTGTCTCGCACTGTGGCTACCGATGGCTCCAGCTATCAGTTCCGTGTGAAGACCGGCAATGCTGGCGCTCAGTGGGGCTACGGCATCCAGAACAACGGTTCGCCCACCACAGAAAACACTTCCATTTGGCAAATCGTGCTGAAAGACATCAACGTGCAATTCCCGATCCGTACTGCGGCTCTGGATGACATCGACGGTCTGGAAGCTAACGTGGTTGACGACATGCTGGCTGAATTCGCTCAAGCCGAAGCTCAGTCCATGATTTCCAACAACGACCAAACCGGCACTGGCAGCGACACCGCTACTGGTGGCGCTGACGGCCTGCGTGGTCTGGACCAATACGGTGGCGCTAACGCTACCTACACTGGTGGTACGCACTCGACTGCTGCTTTCGGTACTTCTGGCACTGGCTCGACCACGGGTCTGCACAGCCTGAACACCTATGACCAGTTGACGACCAACGGCAACACCGTGGGTGCTGCTAACGTGACCTACAAGGACATCGTTAACTTCATCTACTCGCTGCCGCAGCAGTACTGGACCCCCAACGCCAAGATCATGGTGAACAACGTCTTCCTGTCGCAGATTCGCAATCTGACCGACGACAACGGCGCACCGATCTTCAACCGTAACGAAGGTCTGTCTGTTGACGGTATCGTTGGTCAACTGCTGGGCTTCGATGTGGTTGTGAACAGCTACGTTGACGCTCCTGCACAAGCCACTACCGGCTCTGCTGGCACTACCAGCCTGTACCCTGCGTACTTCGCTGACTGGTCGCGTTTCCACACGATCATTGACCGCCTGAACATGCTGGTTCGTCGCTACGACCAGACTCTGCCCGGATATATTACATTTTTCGGAGAAAAGAGATTGGCCACAAGTATTCGTGATCCCTTCGCTGGCGTTCGCTATCGCTCAACTGGTACAGCGACCTGATGAAAGTGGGGGCTACGGCCCCCGCTTTTTAACCCGCTTTTTTAGGAAACGCCATGACCACTATCACCGAAAAAATTCTCAGCGGAATCAAAGAAGCCTACGACAAAGGCGAAAAAGTCACAATCGACCTCAAGGAAGCGTCCTCGTTGACTGGTTCCGGTTCGGGTGTCGGTGGCCGTGTGATTTTTGATGATGCTTTTGCAGCCCTGCGTTATGCAAACCCTTTCCGTATGGGTTCTCGCATGATTCCGGTTGCTGGTTCTGACATGCAATTTGTTGCCAAGACTGGTAACGCGACATATCAGACGAACCCTTGGGGCTATCCTGTTCAGAACAACACAGGTACTCCCGGCACAAACACTTCCATCTGGCAACTGCCGGTTCGCGCTGTGACGGCTCAACTGCCGATTCGCACTGCTGTGCTGTCTGATGTCAATGGTTTGCAAGCAGAACTCGTTGAAGACTTGATGCTCGAATTCGCTCAAGTTGAAGGCGCTTCGATGGCGATTAACGATGACCAAGCTGGCTCTTCGACAACCTCGACGGGTGCAACGTCTGGTCTTCGCGGTCTGGACTCGTACACAACTGGTTCTTCTGCTGCTTTCGGCACTTCTGGCACTTCTATTACCTCTGGCATTCATACTCTGGCTACTGTGGCTCAGACTGTGGGTGGCGTGACGTACAACAACATTGTTGATGTTGTGAATGCCTTTCCTTCGCAGTATTGGGCGCTCCCCGGCAATGCTTGGCATATCAGTCCTGCAATGATTGACAGCTTGCGTAGCCTTAAGGATTCGCAAGGTTTGCCACTGTTCCTTGAAATCGGTGACGAAGATGGCGCTGCTGTTGGACGCATGTTTGGTTTCCCTGTGATTCCGAACCCGTATCTGTCTTCCAGTTTCCCGATTTATCTGGCAAACTGGCCTCGTTTCCTGACCATTGGCGACAATGAGGAAATGTCGATTCAGATGTATGAACAGACCACTCCCGGCTTTATGACGATTTACGCAGAAAAGCGTATTGTTTCGACGGTGCGTGACCCGTTTGCTGGCGTTCGTATGAGCGCCTAAGAGGTGAAATATGGCTGTTGATAACGCTATGGCTGGTCTGCCCTTTGGGGCACAAACACGCAATCCGTTCAATTATTCAAAGGTTGAGCAGATTAGCCGTGACATTGCTACGCAATGGCTGACCACTCAAGAAATCACAGACCATCTCAACCTGTTTGACGATGAATCCCAAGATACATATCTTGAGTCGCTTGAGCTTGCAACGCGAATGGCGATTGAGGATTATCTTGGGATGTCAATTTTCCCTGTGACATATCGTGTTTGGTATGGCTCAGAAAGTCTTGTTGCCAGCCCGACAAGTTTAGATTTGCCAGAGGTAAGCCAGAACTTCAATTCTGGTCAATCTGGCGTGACGATTGGTTCTGTCAAGTATTGGAATAGCTCCAATGTGCTGACTGCAATTGCGACAAGCCAGTATTACTACGATGCCTCTGGCAACAAAGTAATCGTTGCATCATTGCCGACAGACATCAATACTTCTCGGACTGCTCCAATCGTTGTTGAGTACACGACTGTTGCAAATCCTCTGGCCGCTTATCCTGTCATCAAGCAGGCTGGTCTTTTGTTGCTGACGCATCTTTACAACAATCGTGCAAATGCAACAGAAACCAAGCTCAAGGACATTCCGTTCGGCGTGACAACCTTGCTTCGTTCTTACAAGCCTTTGGTGATGTGACATGACAATCGCGCGTTTTGAGAATATCACCATCAACAATCTGGCTTTTGGTAAGTCGGATTTTGGTGAGCAATCGACTACTCAGACAGAGTGGTTCAAAACTCGCGCCCGTGTCTCAGATGTTGCTAACAGCGTAAAAATTGCTGACAAGTATCGTCTGTATCAAGATTTGGTCAACCTGACCCTGAACTACACGCCGAACATGAAGACGATTGTTGATAATCAGCAGTCGTATTCAATCACTTGGCGTGGGAACAACTGGCGTATCACTGATGTGCGCGAATCCAATGATCGGATGCGTGTGACCTTCATGTGCTACCGTTCTGATCCTGTTACGGCGGTTTAAATGGCAGCACAAAACAATGTCGTTCAGTATGGCAAAGCGATTCAGTATCAACTGAGTCAAATTGTCACGCCTGTGCCGGTTTACGCCGCATTCAACCGGAATTTTGCTACCCAGCCAAAGTTTGTGACTTGGATGTTGCGTGATGTTCACCAGCCTGTATATACAGGCCAGACAAAAGGCAACAAAGGCATTGATACTCCGACATTTCAAATCTCTATCTTTACTCAACAGATTGAAGATGGATTCACAATTTCAAATCAGATTCTGCAAAGTTTGCATGGATATTCAGGTCAGTTTGGAAGCGTAACTGACGGATTCTTCATTGCAAAAGCAGATGTTTTGTGGCTTTACAATAGCTACAATAACGAAGAGAATATGGCGCAAATCTATTTGGATTGCACCATTTATATCCCAGCATAAGACAGCTTGTTCAACTCTCTTTTGAAGGAAACTCAAAATGGCTCTCATTAACAAAGTCTTGCCGGGTTATACCGCAACCCTCTGGTGTCAAACTGGCGCTTCGCCTACCCCTTTGACCCCCGCTCAACTGGCTACTTGGACTGGTCAAGTTGCTGACATCATTGGCACTACCGCTGGCGGTACTGGCACTGATGGCATTCAAGTGCCTGTGGAAGCTATTCCTGCTTTCGGTGCTGATGACGCTTTTGCTGCTTACTCTGTGGCTGGCGCTCGCACTGGTGCAAAGATCACCACTCAAAACCAAGTTACCAGCCTGACCATCACGGCTGCTTGGAATCCCGCTGACACTGCTCAGTTGCTGATTCGCGATGACGGCTACAACGGCACGATTGTCCGCACCTATGTGGTTGCCGTGTATGATGGCACGAACACTGTTGCTTATGCTTTCAACGGCATGGTTGGTGGCATGTCTTGGGATATGTCTCCTTCTGCTGAAGGCAAATTCAACTTCACGATCCACCCGATTGGTGGCACAAACTACGGCTGGTCCAACAATACTTAAACATGACTACGACAATAAAAGATAGCAATGACCTTTTGAGTTTCCTCGTAGCCCAAGCCGGTTCCCGAAAGGACTGGTTTGGGTTTACGCAGCAGCGCATTACGTCTATTGCTTTGGCCCATGATATTGCTGCAAAACATGCGGATAAATTGACGCCTTCAGAGGCTGTTGATTACGCAATTGAATTGAACCAGCAAATCTTCGACAAGATTATTCAAAACAGGAAATGACATGACACGACTTGGCAACGCATTCAAAAATTCTGATGTCCTCCGACTCAAAACATTTGAGTTGGGAGGTCAAATCTTTCGCGTCCGTATTCCTTTGACCAAGGAAATGGAGGCGATTGAAGAGCGCATCAAAAATACCGATGGTGCTGAAGAGCAGCGTCGATATGAAAAGATGGTTGCTGGTTTTTCTGACATCGAGATTGATGGCATTGTCAAAACAGACAATGATGTCATTGTTGATGGTCGTTCGACGCGAGAAATGGTTCGCATGGTTCTCCAGATGGAGAATCGTGTGGTGGAGTTCATCAAGTTGCTGGTTCCTGTTGAGGGGACTCTTGATGACATCACCTACGAAGAAATTGATGCTGAATGGCCGATGACGGTCCAACTTGAATTGCTGGCGAAAATCAATGAAGTGATTGCGCCCGGATACAAGGAAGAGCGAAAAAACTAATCACGGACATCCATCGTCAGGCAAGAGCGTATGTTTTTGCTCATGGTGGATGTCCAGACGAAATTCCGGTGGACGATATGCGGTCCATCGAAATCATGTTGTCCGATGGGATGATAGGAAATAAGGCGGTGCTTCTGGCCTTGTCGTCCTTGACCACGGGCAACTTGAACGCGAAAATACAAAAGACAGCAAAGCCATTCCGCATGGAAGACATCTTGCCGTCAACACATGATTACATTGTTCCACCTCTGACAGAGGAACAGAAGCGAGAGCAGGTCAACAACAGCTTGTTGTCCTTCATTGCCATGAAACCAGGGTCGGAGGCTTACATAAAGGCTTGACATGGCAACTGAGATTTTTCGGATCGAAGGCTTGGCTGAACTTGAAGCCAAGCTGTCCGAACTCATGGCTCTGGGTCGTGCAGATCAAGTCGCCCGTCAAACCCTTGTCAAGGCCGCTAAAACGGCTATGGAGCCGGTTTTGGCTGATGTCCAGACTAATGCTCCATACGATGCAGAAAAGCCACGTGACGCCAAGAATCCGATCCACTTGCGCGATACGGTGAAACTTGATGCTCGGATTCCAAATCAATCAGACCGCAAATCCATGATGGTCAATGAAACAGATACGGCAATTGCTGTTGTGTCTGTCAAAAAGTCGGCTGTTTCTCTTGCTCAAGAATTGGGCACAAAGAAACTTCAGCCGCAACCTTTTCTTCGCCCTGCCTTGGCCCGTCACAAAGACACAGTGATTGCGGTTTTCAAAGAAGAGTTGCGCGGGTATATCAATCAAGTTGCGGCTAAACAAGCCCGGAGGAAGAAGTAATGGCTTCTCAATATCTTGCCCGACTGGGTATTGTTCTTGGCATTGACAGCGGTGAGCTTCAGCAAGGCATCACTGAGGCTCAGAAAACATTCCATAACTTCAAGAATCAGGTTCAAAAGGACACGACTGCTGCCGTCCGTGAATTTGAGGCGCTGAAGAATGCCACTGAAGATTATGGCAAAACGCTAACAAAGGTCGAGCAAATCCAGCGTGAGATTGACCGTGGCCGCTTCATGTTCGCTTCGCAGAACGTGAAGGATAAGCTGCTGGAGCAAGCTAAAGCATATGACGCTCAAGCTGCATCCATGAAGAAAGTCTCTGGCGCAATGTCTCAGCAGCAGAAGCTGCAAGTCACATATCAGGTGACTGACTTTGTGACGCAGATCGCCAGTGGACAGAACGCAATGATTGCCTTCATCCAGCAGGGCGGTCAGTTAAAGGATTCGATGGGCGGAGTTGGCAATGCTGTTAGGGCTGTTGCTTCTATTTTTACTCCGTTTAGATTGATTGTTGGCGGTGTTGCTGGTGCTTTTGCGACTTTAGGATATGCGATTTATAAAGGGAAAGATGAGCTAGATAAATTTCGAGACGCAATGACTTTGACAGGTCAATTTGCTGGAATTTCTTATGCTCAATTTGTCGGCCTTGGCGATGCAATTAGCAAAAATCTTGGCGTTGCTATTGGCGACACTAGAGATGTTTTGAGTCAACTTGTTGCTTCTGGAAAATTTACTTCTAAGTCTATTGATGCTGTTTCTTCTGCAATTCTGAAGTTTTCTCAAGTTTCAGGAGTTGACGCAAAAGAGGCTGTTTCTAAATTGATGCCATTGTTTGATGGAACAGCAAATTCTGCAAAACAACTAAATGACAGATACCATTTTTTGACCATTGAACAATACAAATATATTGAGGCTCTTGAGCGTCAAGGAAAATTGCAGGAGGCAGCAAAAGTTACAGCACAAGCGTTGTCTGATAGTTTAGATAGTACAAAACGTAATCTTGGCTATTTGGAAACAGCTTGGAAAAATGTTACTAGCTGGGCATCTAAAGCATGGGATGCAATGCTTGGCCTTGGCCGAGAAGATGGTTTTGATCGAGCAAAAGAACTCGAAACAAAAATCAATCAAATGGAGGCTTGGCTTGAGAAAAGGAGAGACAAGCTACCCGCTGCTGACTTAAAAGCCCGTGAAGCTCAGATTAAAGCAATGAGAGATGAGCTAAATACGCTTGTGACTCGTCTTGGCAATGAAATGAGTGCTGCCGAACTTAGATCGGGCGCTGGCCAAGACAATGATAGAAAAATTAACTTGTGGACCAAAGCTGGTGGATTGGCTGGTCTCAAGAAAGCATCTGAAGAAGCTGCAAAAGCAGAAGCAGACGCCAGATATAAAGTGCGTTTGGAATCCGCAAATGAGGAAATGCGGATTGAAATTGAGCTTGCTCATAAAATTGCTCTTGCAAAACAAGAAGAGCAAAAAAAGAATGAAGAAACTTACGGGCAATATGCTAATGAATATGCAAAACTTCGTGCAGCCAAAGTAAATGAAGCGGAAGCTGAAGCAGAAAAGAAAAGGGCTGAATTTAGAAAGAAAGAAGCCAAAAAAGATTTTGATGAAAAAGCAAGAGTATTTGACCAAGAAAACAATGTTATTGAGCGATTGGCTCGTGAACGTGACAAGATCATGTTTGATGCTGAAGCTAAACGACAAGAACAAGAATTTGCCCGTCAAGAGCTTGAGGCAAAGTATTCTTTGATTGGCGCAAGCCAAAAAGAGATTGAAGTCATGAAAGCAAAAATTGATGCTCAAAGAGAGCTTCAACGCTTGATGGCTACCAAAGAATTTCAAAGCATGTCTGAAGCGGATCAGACCAAGGCCAAGAAAATTTACGAAGACACTATGCAAGCCAAGATTGCAAATATCGAACTTGCTGAATCTCTTCAGCGTGTTCAAGGCATGTACGATGCTGTGTGGTCGAATATGTCTTCTGCGATTGAGAGCTTTGTTCGCACTGGCAAACTGAGCATCAAGGACTTCACAAAAAGCGTGATTCAAGACATGCTCATCATGCAAATGAAGTTGCAGGCAATGGCATTGATTCGCGGATTGCTTGGCAGTTTCTTCGCTACTAATGTTGGCGCAAATGGCGCAAGTGGAGTCGGCACAGGCGTTACTGGATTCGGTTCAGCTTATGCTGATGGTGGCAACCCAACTCCAAACACAATCAATCTTGTTGGCGAACGTGGTCCAGAGCTTTTTATTCCTAGAACCGCTGGCACAATCATTCCAAACGACAAGATTGGCAATCTTGGCAGCACGACAAACGTGACAAACAACTACATCAACGCAATTGATACAAAGTCGTTTGAGCAACGTCTACTGGAAAGCAATCAAGCTATTTGGTCGGCTAACCAATATGCAACCAAAAATCTGTCTACGAATTTCGGGAGAACTTGATGTCTTTCCAAACGATCTTTGAAAATCAGCAGTCGATGACTGTGAACAACCGCAGGACGGTGGGCCAGCAGGTTAGCCGTTCTGGACAAGTTCGCGTGGCTCAGTATTTGACTTCTGTGCCTTGGGTGTTCACTGTTGTTCCGCATAACTATTTGCCATACGCAACATCACGAGACATCATTCAGACAATTGACAATCTTGACCGTCAGTTGCCTGAAACGATTACGTTTAACAGTGCTAATCTTGCATGGTTCACTGACTATCAAGGTGGTGCAGCATCAACTCCAACTGGTGTAACTCTTGGAGCAACACCAGCAGCCAACTCACAGGAATTGAGTCTTGCAAACTTGCCTGTTGCAACGGGCGATATTTTCAAGGCTGGTGATTTCATCATGGTTGGTGGATATACATACAAAATTACTGAGGATGTTGCTTACACTGGATCAACAGCCACGGTAAGCATTCATCGTCCGGTAATTGGCTCTCGGGTCCTTGGCGATGCTGTTGCTTGCGGCAACAACTGTACCTTACTGTCTTGGCAGAACGATGCCCAACATATACACTAATGCCAGCACCCGGAAGCGCATTTGTGCAATGGGATGACGCATTTGTCTTTAGAGAGGACATTACAGGATGAGTACAACAATGACGGCACTGGATAGTCCATCTATCCGACATGCCGAATTCATACGACTGACGATGCCATCGAACGTCTATACGTTCTGCAATGCTGCTGCGCCCATTTCCGTTAACGGAATGACGTTTACCAATCTTGGAAGTCTTCTTCAGATTTCTGACATCAAGCGTGACATCAAGGCCAACAGTTCTGACCTCAACATTTCTCTGACTGGCGTTGATGGCACAAACATAGCCATCGTTCTTAACTCCGAAATCAAAGGCTCTCGCATTGAAATTTGGCGTGGCTTTCTTGATTCTGACAATCAGATCATCACCACGCCTACACAACAATTTTTCAAGCGTTATCAAGGCATTGTTTCCAACTATTCCATCACGGAAGATTGGGACCAACAAGCCAGAAGTCGTGTTGCCACTGTTGGTATTTCCTGTGCGTCATTCAGGACCATTCTTGAAAACCGTGTAGGTGGCGTTAGAACAACTCCAAAAATTTGGCAAGTGTTCTATCCCGGCGACAACAGCATGAACCGTGTTCCTGCAATTGCTGGCTCATACTTTGACTTTGGTGGCGAACCGACAACTGGTAGCCAAGCAACAACACAAGCTCCATCACAAAAACGATTCGGACTATGATTCGATTTGCAACAAGATACGACATTCCAAGACTTTATGAAATTGTTACGGCATATTCAAAAGAATATCCAATTTCTACTCTTGGTAAAGATCATTTTAATGTTCCAAAATATCTCCATGAATTTTTGTTTTCAATTATTCAAGGCCGTGGATTTATTCTGATCGACAAACACATGACAGGCGCATTGATTGCAATCAAGCAGCAAAACATTTGGTGTCCTGACGTTGTAGAGCTTCATGAGCTTTTGTGGTGGGTCGAGCGTGAACACAGGAACACAACAGTCGGTGGCAAGCTCTGGATTGAATACGACAAGATTGCAAGCAGGATGCTGGCGAATGGTGAAATCAATTGCGCCTACACCTCGGTATCTGCAAAAGGGCCACTGATAAATTACATCAAGCGCGGCTATAAAGCTGTGGGCGCTAGTTTTGTGAAGGAATAAAAATGGTCGGAATGTTGATTGCAACGTACTTCGCACTTGAAGGCGTTGCTTTATATGCCACGGCTTTTGCCATCAATTTTGCTGTGTCCAACATCATGTCTCGCGCATTTGCGCCGGACATGAGCGCAAATCAAGCTGTTGACAATGGCGTTCGCCAACAGGTCCCGCCTTCATCTACAAATAGCATTCCTGTTGTATATGGCGATGCTTACATCGGCGGCGCTTTTGTTGATGCTGCTTTGAGTACAGATGCCAAGACAATGTATTATGTTTTGGCAATCTCTCATATCAGCCCCAATGGTCAATTTTCGTTTGATCTTACCGATATGTACTGGGGTGATCGAAAAATCACTTTTGATGGCACTGACCAAACAAAAGTTATTGATCTGATAGACGGAGCAGGAAACGTCGATACCAAAGTCAATGGTAATCTATATATTGCTCTTTATACCTCCACCGAATCTGGTGTGATTTCATCTGCAAATGGTGCTTCTTTGCCTTCGGTATTTATGGGCGGCTCTGATTTGCCTTCAGAACTTCGTTGGGCATCCACAAATCGTCAGATGAATGGCCTTGCGTTTGCCATTGTCAAGTTGAACTATAACCGTGAAGCAGAGACTACAAATATGCAGACTCTGACGTATCACGTTAGCCATTACTTGAACAGTGCTGGATGTGCAAAGCCGGGTGATGTTTGGTATGACTACATCACAAACGAAAAATATGGCGCAGCAATGCCAGCGGATATTGTTAATGCTTCGTCTGCTGCCACATTGAATTCATATTCTGATGAATATATTCCATATAGAACCTCTACAGACGAATTGGAATATCAGCATCGTTATCGAATCAATGGCGTCATTGATACAGGCCAATCTTGCCTGAACAATATCAACTCCATCATGATCGTTTGCGATTCATGGAACCAGTACAACGCTGCCCTTGGACAATGGAGCATTGTTGTTAACAAAGCTGAAACTGCTTCGTATGCTTTTGACGATAGCACCATCATTGGTGAGATTCGCGTCAGTGCTTACGACATCACAAGCAGTGTGAATCAAATCGAAGCTGAATTCCCAAGCTCTGAGAACCGTGACCAGTCTGACTTTGTGTACTACGAAACTCCTGCCGAGTTATTGTACCCAAACGAACCAGTTAATAAGCAGTCTGTTCAGTTTGCAATGACAAACGATTCTGTTCAGGCGCAATATCTTGCAAGTCGAATCCTTGAGCAAGCTCGTGAAGATTTGATTGTCAGCTTCAGCACTGCTTATGTTGGCATTCAAGTTGACGCTGGCGATGTCGTAAGCGTCACAAATGCAAACTATGGATGGGAAAACAAATTATTCCGTGTGATGCGTGTATCTGAAGTGTCTTTGCCTGATGGCAATCTTGGCGCTGCATTTGAATTGAATGAATACAACGCTCAGGTATATGACGACAAAGACATAACGCAATATGTTGCTACTGATAACAGCAACATTCCAAGTCCGGGATATTTTTCTTCGCTTGCAGCGCCTTCTGTTGTTGCATCAAGACCAACTTCCTCTATTCCAAGTTTTGATATTTCTGTAGGCATTCCTGCCGTTGGTAGGGTTGATGGAATTACATTGTTCTATACAACCACTCCTGCTGTTGAATCTTCTTGGAAAGTATTGGCTGCTGCAAGAAATGCAAACGGGGAGCCATTTACGCCCGGAAGTTCATATTTGTTTGAAAATCAATTTTTGCCTGCTGACACTTATTACTTTTTTTACAATGTATCCAATAACATGGCTACATCGGCGACAAGTATTGTTAGCGCATTGTTTGCTTGGCTTCCAACTGGCATGGTTGGACCCGCTGGAGCGCAAGGCGCTTCTGCAAGAATTGCATACGCCAAATCATCTGCAACCAGTTTAAGTCCAACGCCATTGACTTACACAACAACTGGAGATTCTTCATTCCCTCCGACAAACACTTGGGGTGGGTCAGAAGTTTGGCAAGGAACAGTTCCAGCATATACAACTGGAGAAGCTGTTTTTCAAAGTGATGGGATTTACGATCCAATTACAGACATAACGACATGGAATGTTCCATATCTTTCAAATTTGAAGGTCGGGTCTTTATCTGCAATCAGTGCAAACTTGGGCACAATCACTGCTGGAAGTTTGAACATCAACAACAAATTTATTGTTGATTCCTCTGGAAACACAACAATTCAAAATGCAACGACTGGCGCTCGACTGTATATTGCAAACAATGTAATCAAAGTTTTTGACTCTACTGGAGTTTTGCGTGTTCAGATTGGGGATTTGTCTGTATGACCTACGGGCTAAAAGCAGTTTGTGCAAACAACTTGCTAATTAACACAAACACAATTACAGGAGTTTTGCGGCAGGCATTGCAGTTGTCTACCGCATCTTCTGGGACGTTGAGTTATCCAGATTTGGCTGGCAGAACAATCTATGTAACTTATGTCAGAAACTTGGTTGGTTCTGGGTCTGCATTCGTTAATAGAAGCCTAAACTTTTCAATTGATTATTCATCTGGGTATCCGGTTGTTACTTACACGCCTATTGGTTCTGGAAGTAATGTCACGTTAAACGTATATGTCTTGATTAAATAATATGACACACGGAATTATCGTAAACGGCGACGACAACAGTTTGCTGTTTAGTACAGAGGTTGACAATATGTTTTTCCAAGGAAAAGCAACATTGGCTTCAATATATGAATCACAAACAATTGATTATGTGCAAAGCGCATCTTCTGGTGTTATTTATGGATGGCCTTCTGCTGTATTTTATGAATACAACATCACCCTTCCTTCTTCTGTAACATCAATAATGCCATTTGTTTACAACTCTATTCAAAAACGAATCGGCATTGTTAATGTAAGGAAAACAAGTTCAACAAATTGGAACATTCTTGTTTTTGCTTGCACAAACCCAAATAATTCTCAACCTGCTATATCAAGTTCAACATATACGCCTGTAATTTATGTTTTTTCAAACTACGTTGATGCGCCAGTTAATATTGGAACTGGCATAAATACGTTTGATTCAACTGGGAAAGTTACGTTTACAACAAATGAACGTCCATTGTTGATTAAGGGTTCATATACAGGAAATGTGCCGTATTCAAATTTGCAAACTGTTATTTTGAGTGGCACAGTTTTTTGTGTAAATGGCACTTGGAATACAAAAAACTTTACTTCATTTTCTCCATTAAAAACAGTTGGATCAATTTCAAAACCTGCCATATTTTATGGATGCACTCAATCTTGTAGATATAACGATGGCGGCTTTATTTATGTTTGGGAATGTTCTGCTGATTATGATTCAGCAACAACAAATATGAATTTGGAATGGGCGCAACTTGGCAGATACTATGATCCAAGTGGGGTGTCAACAATTCAGTCTTCGACATCTACGTTTTTCAGCATTGTTATTGATGCGGCGGATTACGACTAATATCAATTGCAAGCTGCAAAGAATGGTGTATAGTTGGAAGTCAAGATAAGACAGCATCCGTAGCCCTGCGAGTGCGCGGGGAGCGTCACAACCTGAGAGCAGGGAACTGTCATGGCTATTTTTAACAAGAACTCACTAGCTCAAGTTAGTGGGTTTGATAACGCAATTCTTGCTGGTGAACTTGTTTGGGACCAGCAGACGTATTGGAATTTGTCGTTCACATCAAACAGTCTTCCTGTTGATTTGACTGGCGCAACGATTGACGCACAAATCGTCAGGCGCGCTGTCTCAAACATTCAAGACACCCGATATGGCTTGACGTTTGATATTGCCGATTATTCTCCGACTCCTTCGGCAATTCCATTGACGATTACAAACATCAATGCAACAGCAGGTACTTGCACATTGGTGATTGATGCAGGTGCGTGGGGTCTTATGTCGAGTGACCCAGAATTGGAAATCAACGCACAAAATTGTGTTGGATATTCTGGTCGAGTCAAAGTATCCTTTCCTGCAAGTGGGCCAACTCCAGCGGACGACATGATTATCTTCTTGTTGTTCCTTGTTCGTTCTGATGGCGTGGTGGTGCTATGAGCAGTCTTACCGTAAACGTCATTGACAACAACAACGTCAATCTTGAGGTTGTTCCGCAGCCTCGTATTGAAGCAACAATTGATCGTGGCGTGGTTGGTCCTGCTGGTCCAACTGGTCCTACTGGGTCTAGTGGACCTACTGGTCCTCAAGGCGCTGTTGGTCCTACTGGTTCTATCGGGCCTACTGGTGCTGCATCTACGGTTGCTGGCCCGACTGGTCCAACTGGATCGCAAGGAAACACTGGTCCAACTGGACCTACTGGCGCTGCATCCACTGTTGCTGGTCCAACTGGACCTACTGGCGCTGCATCCACTGTTGCTGGTCCAACAGGGCCTACTGGCGCTCAAGGTAATGCTGGACCAACCGGACCGACAGGCGCAGCTTCTACGGTTGCTGGTCCTACGGGGCCAACTGGCGCGGCATCCACTGTTGCTGGTCCAACTGGCCCAACTGGAGCGCAAGGAAGTTCAATTATTGGACCTACTGGACCAACAGGAGCAACAGGTGCAACTGGTGCTGGTGGAGCTTTAGGGTATTACGGATCGTTCTTTGATACGACAACCCAAAATCTTGCCAGCACATCAACTGCACAAGTCATTAACATTAACACCACTGCTGAAAATAATGGTGTCACGATGGTTGATGGAAACAAGGTAACTTTTTCCAATCAGGCAACGTACTCTTTCACATTTTCAATCCAGTTTAAAAATACTGATACGGCAATTCAAAAAGCCACTGTATGGCTTAAATATAACGGGACTGACTATCCTGATTCTGCAAGCGTCTTTGATGTTCCAAACTCTCATGGTGGCGCAGATGGGAATCTTGTAGGCACTGTTAATTTTGTTGCATCAAGCGCATTAGGTGGTGGTGATTACGTCCAACTTTATTGGTCTGGAACTTCTACAAATCTCTCAATCGCTACTATTGCTGCTGGCACATCTCCGGTAACTCCGGTATCTCCAAGCGTCATTTTGACTGTGACGGAGGTTATGTATACCCAACTTGGACCGACTGGACCTACTGGAAGCATTGGAGCAACTGGTTCTGTTGGACCAACAGGTCCTACGGGTAGCATTGGAGATGCTGGCGTAGCTGGTCCTACCGGCCCCACTGGTTCTGTCGGTGGCGTTGGTCCTACCGGCCCCACTGGTTCTGTCGGTGGCATTGGTCCTACTGGCCCTACCGGCGCGGCGTCTACTGTTGCTGGCCCTACTGGTCCCACAGGTCCGACCGGCCCATTGCCAAGCAGCTACATCATTCCATCTGGAGGCATTACAACTGTTGCTATTGTTGCCTCTCTACCTGTCACACCTGACGCCAACACTCTCTACATTGTTACGGGGTAAATATGAAAATCGACTTTGAGTTCGACACGCCTTACGGCCTGTTCCGGGATGCTCTGCACCTGCCCGACGATCACGGATTGAGCGACGAGCAGATCGAAGCCATGAAAGCCGAGCGCCGAGACAACTGGATTGCTGTGGTGACTGCTCCTTCTGTTGAGGAAGTGCCTGTCGAAACTCCTGCTGAGGAGTAAACATGGCAAGCCGCTACTGGGTTGGTGGTACAGCAACATGGGATGCCACGGCTGGTACTAAGTGGGCAACTACGTCTGGTGGTGCTGGTGGTGCTGCTGTACCTACCAGCGCCGATGATGTGTTCTTCGATGCAGCGTCTGGCGCGGTGACTTGCACCCTTTCCGCAACTGCTGCCTGTCTTAGTTTAAATTTTACGGGCTTCACAGGGACGTTTGCCGGGTCTTCAAACATCACTGTTTCTGGTAATGTCACGCTTTCTGCGGCCATGACATTCACGCACAGCGGAACTTTTACCTTTAACAGCACAGCAACCCTTATTACTGCAGGTAAATCTTTTAGCGCGGTCACGCTAAACAGTGCGTCCAGCAACGTCACTCTTGGTGATGCCTTTACCTCTACAAACACATTCGGTATAACAATTACCCAAGGAACCTTCACCACCAACAACTACAACGTCACAGCCACATCCCTGTCATCCAGCAACAGCAACACCCGCACGATCAACCTTGGGTCGAGTACGGTGACGTTGAGTGCCCTTAATGGTTTGCAATTTCCAACAGTAACAAATCTGACGTTTAATGCCGGAACATCCAGTATTGTGATGACTAGTACGATTGGATCAACAATCGTATTAAACGGAGTC
>OGWN01000029.1_pt1 | contig 20762 bp, 26 predicted proteins | sample 1575921 | NCBI WGS metagenome assembly OGWN01 (sample SAMN07581531, study PRJEB24739) | freshwater metagenome
GTTTCCCAGTCACGATACTGAAGGGGAGGATGGATGAATTGGAACGTCTAGGCATCCTGCTTAATCGCACCCGCGAAGAAATTGCCCGCGACCATATTACGCGTGCAGAAATGAATACCGTTGTAGAACGGTTAGGTGATCGCTTCGACCGGGCCATCGAGCGCCTTGAAGCTAAATTGGACAACAAGAAGGACTAAAGCCATGGCTCGCAAGAAGATGCGCAAGTTCAGTGAGGGTGGTGAGGCCGCTCGCAGCGCAAAGATCAATAAGCGCTACGACCGCAAGGTCGCTGATATCGACAGCGACTACAAGAAGGCACTTGCCAAGGGTAAGAACGCTGATGTCGCCAAGGCCAAGTACGAGCAGCGTATGGCTGACGCCGCCGATGACCGTGCGAAGTGGACTGGCGGTGACCGTACTCAGACCCGTGCTGCCGAGAAGGCAGCCGAGAAGAACCTCTCGATGACCCGCAAGTATGGTCCGCGTTCGTCGGATACGCAGGTCGCTAAGGCGGAAAGCAAGCTGGCTGATAAAGCCCCGCTGTCGAGCGTCGATACTTCGGCGCTTACCAAGGCAAAGACGCCTTCGTTCAAGGAAGCCTTCCGCGCTGCCCGTGAAAAGGGCGTTAAGACTTTTACGTGGGATGGTAAGCCGGGAGTTACTTTCACGACTCAGCTTGCGGGTGCAGCCCCTAAGCGTACTGGCGCGGGCAAGGCTACGGTTAGTACGACTAAGGGTGCTCCGGCTAAGGCTGATGCGCGTAAGGCTCCGGTCGATACGGCTAAGGGTGCTCCTCCGGCTAACGTAGCTAAGGGTGCTCCTCCGGCTAACGTAGCTAAGGGCGCTCTCCCCCCTGCGGGCAAAAAGAAGGCTAGCCCGTGGGCTAAAGACGCCAAGGGTAACTGGGTTGATCCGAACGCACGGGGTACTCGTATGGCTGACGTTATGACGCTCGGTTTGACCGCCGCTGCGCGGAATAACCCGACTAAGCCCACTGGTGCTTATGGTGCACTCGCAGAAATGGCCCGTAAGAAGGATGAACTCGAAGCGAAGCGGAAGGCCGAGGAAGCGAAGAACCGTAAGGCAAATATCCCAGTCTCACGTCTCCAAGCTGACCCCTACGGTTTTTATGGTAAAAAGAAAGGCGGCACTGTGAAGAAGTACAATAAGGGCGGTATGCCAAAAGAGCCGGTCACTGGTGGTTCGGGTACCGTTCCGCTAAGCCCGGAACGTAAGAAGTTCCTCGACCAGATGCGTAAGCAGAACGAAGAAGCCCAGAAGCAGGGTAAGCGCGAAGGTCGCGCTGCACCGGGCCACAAGGCAGGAGGCAAGATCATGAAGAAGTCGGATAAGGCTGGTCGCGCTCTTGTCAAGAAGTCGGCTGACACCATGGGTCGTGCCATGGTCAAGAAAGCTTGCGGTGGCAAGATGAAGGGCTACGCCAAGGGCGGCTCGATTGACGGTGTTGCCGTGAAGGGCAAGACCCGCTGCAAGGGCGCTAAGTAACATGCGCCCGTCGCGCGGCATGGGCGACATGAAGGCGTCCAAGATGCCCGGTAAGAAGACCGTCAAGCGGAAGGACAAGCCGCAAGATGTCGCTATGTACGCCAAGGGCGGCAAGCTGGACATCAAGAAGGCGATCAAGAAGCCCGGTGCCCTGCACGAGCAGATGGGTGTGCCGAAGGGGAAGAAAATCCCCGCCAAGGCACTTGCCAAGGCCGCTAAGGCCCCCGGTAAGCTCGGCCAGCGTGCGCGCTTTGCGCAAGTGCTGAAGGGTTTTAAGAAGGGTAAGTAAGGTGGCGCGGACAGACGAACCGAAGTGGAAGCGCATTGTTGCGGCGGTAAAGGCCAGCGACAAAGGCGGTAAGCCCGGTCAATGGTCTGCCCGCAAAGCCCAGCTTGCTACCCAGCGGTACAAGAAGTCAGGTGGCGGCTACTCTGGCCCTAAGACCAAGGCGCAGCAATCGCTGTCGAAGTGGACGAAGGAAGAGTGGGGGACCAAGTCTGGCAAACCTTCTACCCAAGGCCCCAAGGCCACTGGGGAACGCTATCTGCCTAAGAAGGCACGTCAGGCTTTGAGTCCGCAGGAATATGCTGCTACAACTAAGGCAAAGCGCGAAGGTACAAAGGCGGGTAAGCAGTTCGTCAAGCAGCCTAAGCGTATTGCCAAGAAGACTGCGAGCTACCGATGACGACGAGCGGCACTACCACTTTCGACCTTAACCTCAACGAGCTTATCGAAGAGGCTTTCGAGCGCTGCGGCGCTGAGCTACGGACTGGTTACGACCTGCGTACTGCGCGGCGTAGTCTGAACCTGCTTACGATTGAGTGGGCCAACCGGGGTATTAACCTCTGGACGATTGAGCAAGGCAGTATCCCGTTGGTGCAGGGGCAGATCACCTACGATCTACCTGCGGATACTATTGACCTTCTGGAGCATGTCGTTCGCACTCAGTCGGGGCAGGGGCAGACGGATATTAACATTAGCCGTATCAGCGTAGACACATACGCTACGATCCCGAACAAGAACGCGCAGGGTCGGCCCATTCAGGTATGGATCAATCGCCAGTCAGGCGCAGACTATCCTGTGACTGGTGTGGCTAACCCCCAGATCAATGTCTGGCCAGCACCGGAGCAGAGCAATTACTACACCTTCGTTTACTGGCGTCTGCGCCGTATTCAGGACGCGGGTTCGGGCGTTACGACGCAAGATATCCCGTTTCGCTTCCTTCCTGCGATGGTGGCGGGACTTGCTTATCACCTTTCCCTGAAGATTCCGGGGGCGATGGAGCGTACTGTTGCCCTGAAGGCCATGTATGATGAGGCTTGGCAACAGGCTTCCGATGAGGACCGTGAGAAGGCACCGCTGCGTATAGCACCGCGCCAGATGTTCTATTAAGGAGGGTTCGTGCCTAACAGGTTCGCCTCTGGTAAACGGGCAATTTCGCAGTGTGATCGCTGCGGGTTTCGTTTCAAGCTTAAGCAGCTTAAGCGTCTCGTCATCAAGACGAAGAACGTTAACATCATGGTGTGCCCAGAATGCTGGGAAGAAGACCATCCGCAGCTTCAACTTGGTATGTATCCAGTCGATGATCCTCAGGTGTTGCGTAACCCGCGTCCTGACAACACCTATTATCAAGCGGGCCTGAACGTAAACGGAAACCCGACTGACGGCAGCCGCATTACTCAGTGGGGCTGGAACCCCATTGGACTGAATGATCCTTTGGGTTTATCTGGGTTACCAAATACGCTATTAGGTACAGGTGCGGTAGGAACCGTTACCGTAGACACGGAGAATTAACATGGCCAAGGGTGGTAAGACCAACGAGCAGATGAAGCGTCTGGGGCGTAACCTCGCCAAGATCGCTAACCAGAAGTCGGGTAAGAAGCCCGTCAAGGACATGGGGAAGGTTAACAAGAATGGCTGAGCATAAGAAGATGCCGAAGCCCGTTCCGGTGCCGAACACTGCTGGCTACCCGAATAACGTGGCTAACACCCAGACGCAAAAGACGCGCGGCACTGGTGCAGCTACCAAGGGTACCGGACATAGTAAGAAGATGGGCTGATGAACTACGCTGAACTGTTCGAAACGATCAAGGGGTACGTCGAAAACGACTTCCCCAACACCTCATGGACCGGCTCTGACGGCTCCAGCACGGTTACGTTGACGTCTACCGAACAGATCAACACGTTCATCAAGGAAGCCGAGCAGCGCATATTCAATACGGTCCAGCTTCTGGACCTGCGCAAGAACGTGACCGGCAACTGCTCCACTGGCAATAAGTACCTATCGGTTCCTTCCGACTGGCTTGCCAACTTTTCGATGGCTGTGGTAGATACGAATGGAAACTACGAGTATTTGCTGAACAAGGACGTCAGCTTTATTCGCCAGTCCTACCCGAACCCTAACGATACGGGTCTTCCGTACTGCTACGCCTACTTCGATGAGAACTCGTTCATTCTCGGTCCTACACCAGATGACGATTATGAAATTGAGTTACACTACTTCTACTACCCGCCTTCAATTGTGGATGCGGGCACTTCTTGGCTCGGTGATAATTTCGATAGTGCTTTGCTCTATGGCGCTCTACTAGAAGCCTACACCTTCATGAAGGGTGAGCAGGACATTATCGCTCAGTACCAGAAGCGTTATGACGAGGCGATGGCCATGCTCAAGCAACTGGGCGAAGGTAAGAACCGTCAGGATAATTACCGCTCTGGTCAAGTCCGCTACCCGGTGAGGTAAGTTATGTTCGACCTAGCAACAGGCAATGTCGGTGACGTAATGGTGATGTCCACTCAGGGCCGTGGTTTCACGCCTGAGGAAGTCGCTGAGCGTGCGCTGGATAAAATCATCTATGTCGGTAGCCACGCGCATCCGGCAATCCGCGATCAGGCTGAAGCCTTTAAGGACAGCATCCGTCAGGTGCTGGTCCACTACATGCGCGAAGCCGTGCGGTCGCATAACGTAACTCTGGTCAATAAATTTCAGCAGGCGGGTCATCCAGAGTTGATCCCGATCCTAGACGCATAAGGAGGCCATAATGGCAATTACACAAGCAATGGCGACCAGCTTTAAGGCCGAGCTTATGCTGGCCGTTCACGATTTCCGTCCTACTGGTGGGGACACGTTCAAGATCGCCCTGTACACTTCGTCTGCGACCATCGACGCCAACACCACGGCGTACACTGCGACCAACGAAGTCACTGGCACGAACTACACCGCTGGCGGCAACAGCCTGACCAACCTTGGTGTAGTGACGTCGAACAACACTGCTTCGACTGGCACGGGCTTCACCGACTTTTCGGACGTGACTTGGGCTAACTCGACCATCACGGCTCGCGGCGCGCTGATCTATAACAGCACTCCTTCGGCTAACTCGAACGCGAACACCACGCTGACGAACGCTGCGGTTTGTGCTCTGGACTTCGGCTCGGACAAGACTTCGACGGCAGGTGACTTCACCATCATCTTCCCGACCGCGACTAACTCGACCGCTATCATCCGGATCGCGTAATGATCGAAGAACTTATCAGCCGAGTGTTTTACGCCCGTAACGTCGCCCACTTTGAGCATTGGCGTGCTGAAGGTGTAGGCGGCTACGCGCGCCACCAAGCACTCGGTGAGTTCTACGACGGTGTAATCGACGCTCTGGATACGCTGGTAGAGGCTTACCAAGGCGCGTTTGATATGGTAGGTACAGTACCCGCCCCGAAGACCAAGGCTACAGAAATACTGCTAATTTTGGTTGAAGATGCAAAGTGGATTGAGAAGAACCACGAAAAAATCTGTAACGGTAACCGTGCGGTAGCTAACTTGATTGATGGGGTTACTGGGGTCTACCTTAAGGCGGTCTACAAACTACGTAACCTAATGTGAGGTAGATATGGCCTTGGTTCTTGCGGATCGCGTTAAGGACACGACTACGACAACCGGGACTGGTGCGGTCACGCTGAGCAACTCTGCGCCTGTTGGCTATCGCACTTTCGGGGCGGCTGTAGGGGACGGCAATACCACCTACTACACCATCGCCGGTCAGGGCACCAGCGAGTGGGAAGTCGGACTTGGGACATACACGGCTACGGGCACAAGCCTGTCACGCGACGTAGTGCTGGCGTCGAGCAACGCCAACGCGCTGGTGTCTTTCTCCGCAGGCACCAAGGATGTTTTTGTCACCTACCCCGCCGGTAAAGCTATTGCCGACGGCTACGGTACTCTGCCCGTAGCGAATGGCGGCACAGGCGTTACCACTTCGACAGGTACGGGTAGCGTTGTCCTGAGCACGTCCCCATCACTTACCACCCCGACATTTTCAAAGCCGGTGCTGAACGATGGCTACACCGAAGAAGTGTTCGCCATTACTGACGGTGCCACCGTCAACCTGGATCCCAATAACGGCTCGATCCAGACATGGACGCTGGGAGCAAGCCGCACACCGGGGCAGGCCAACTGGGCCGCTGGCCAGTCAATCACACTGATGGTCGATGATGGCACGGCGTACTCGATCACTTGGACGACCCTCGGCGTTGTCTGGGAAACGAACGCGGGGGCGGCCCCGACACTCGCCACTTCTGGTTACACCGTCATTACGCTCTGGAAGGTCGGCACGACGATCTACGGCGCTCGCGTAGGGGATGTGTGATGCTGTGGCAGAAAGCTATTGGCGGGACCGCTGCTGCTAAGAAGCAGTATATTGCTGTAGGGAATAACGGTAATATCATCACCGCCTACCCTTGGAGCAGCTCTGGATTTGGAACCAAGTTCAGCGATCCCAGCACCTTGCCTGCGGGTGATACAGTGTATAGCGCGGCCTTCACGCCATTCGGCGATGCGATTTCAGTGGCTTCCAACGGTTCTCCTTATATTACAGCATACCCTTGGAGCAGTTCTGGCTTTGGGACTAAGTATGCTAATCCCGGCACGCTGCCTACCGGAACTGGTCGCGGCACAGCCTTCTCGCCTTCTGGAAGCGCCATTGCAGTCGTTCATAGCACCAGCCCCTACATCACTGCCTACCCTTGGAGCAGTTCTGGGTTTGGGACTAAGTATGCTAATCCCGGCACGCTGCCTACCGGAACCGGTAACGGCGTAGCCTTCTCACCTTCTGGTGATGCTATCGCAGTTGCCCATACCACTAGTCCCTATATCACCGCCTACCCTTGGAGCAGCTCTGGATTTGGGACTAAGTATTCCAACCCGGGTGTGGCGCTAACCGGCACGAGCTACAGCGTAGCGTTCTCACCATCTGGTAATGCGATTGCAGTTGTTAATAATGCCAGTCCTTATATCATAGCCTACCCTTGGAGCAGTTCTGGCTTCGGAACTAAGTATTCCAATCCGGCTACGTTACCTACCGGAACTGGCTTTGGTGTAGCGTTCTCTCCCTCCGGTGACGCAATCGCAGTCGCCCATGCCACCAGCCCCTACATCACTGCCTATCCGTGGAGCAGTTCTGGCTTCGGAACTAAGTATTCCAATCCGGCTACGTTACCTACCGGAACTGGCTACAGCGTAGCATTCTCTCCCTCCGGTGACGCAATCGCAGTCGCTCATAACCTTAGCCCTTACATCACCGCCTACCCTTGGAGCAGTTCTGGGTTTGGGGCTAAGTATTCCAATCCGGCTACGTTACCTACCGGAACTGGCTTTGGTGTAGCGTTCGGAGCAATATAAATGAACAACGAATACCGCAATGAAATCCTGACTTCTGCTCTTGATGCTCGCATCAAAGAGGTCACGGAATATCAGGTCAACATCGACAACTTTAGCCTCGCCATTGATCGCATTGGCGACGATCCTGAATTGCAGGAGTTCAAAGCCCAGCTTGAAGGGCTGCTGGCCTCGTCCCTGCTTGAACAGCGTAAGGCACAAGTGATGCTGGACGTTATCAAGTCGCAAGTGGAGTAACTGATGCACATTCTCGCACCCAACGCAGCCATTGAGAAGTACCCGTACTCCATCGGCGATCTGCGGAAAGACAACCCTCAGACCTCGTTTCCGGCGAACCCGACTGATGCGCTGTTGGCAGAGTACGGCGTGTTCCCTGTCACGCGCACTGACATCCCTGCGGTCGATTATACGCAGGCCGTAACCGAAGCCGATCCGCAGTTAGTCAACGGCGGGTGGGTTCAGGCTTGGACCGTCACTGACCGCACGGCAGAAGAGATCGCGCAGATCGAAGCCGACCAGTGGGCTAATGTTCGCAGCGAGCGTAACGCCAAACTGGCCGCTTGCGACTGGACGCAATTGCCTGACGCGCCGGTTGACGCTGCGGCTTGGGCGGCATACCGTCAGGAACTGCGGGATATTACGGAGCAGACTGATCCGTTTAATATCGTATGGCCTACTGTGCCGGAGGTATAACCATGTCGATCATACTTGGGCAGCGTTCGCTGGCACGTCTTGAGGGGGTACACCCTGATCTGGTCCGCGTAGTAAAGAAGGCTGCGGCTATGTCGTCGCTTGACTTCACGGTATTGGAAGGTCTGCGCACTGCTGCGCGCCAGAAGCAGCTTTTTGACCAAGGTGCTACGAAGACGATGAACTCGCGCCACCTGACGGGACACGCTATAGATATTGCTCCGATGATCGGCGGCACTGTCCGCTGGGACTGGCCCTTGTACCATCAGCTTGCTAAGACGGTTAAGGCCGCTGCGGCAGCAGAAAATGTTCCGATCCAGTGGGGTGGGGACTGGCGAACTTTCAAGGATGGTCCGCACTGGGAACTGCCTTGGAAGCAATATCCTAAGGGGAAGTAACATGATGAAGTTTCTTGAAGGTAAGAAGACCTACATCGCTGCCGCTATCGCGGCTGGTGTCGCCGCTGCTCAGGTGCTGGGCTATGAAATACCGGAATATGCCCTGACCATGCTTGCTGCATTCGGTCTGTACGGTGTGCGTAACGCGATTGGCAAGTAAGGCTACGTTAGTATATACAGCAGTTAACGTGGGGCCGTAGTGGAGGAAGGGTAGTATTGCATGTTCAGTAATACCCCCTTTGCTACGGCCCCTTTTTCTGACCTCGGTTCTACGAGCGTCAGTGTATCGCTTACAAGCGTCCTAGCTACTGGTGCAGTTGGCACAGTCACAGTTACGGGTAACGCGCAGGCTATAACCACTAGTATCTCCGCTGCCGGTGCGGTCGGAGACGTGGTTGCCACTGCGGGTACTGGGGCCAGTACTACTCTTTCCGGGGTGGAAGCAACCGGCGCATTGGGCGCTGTGACCGTTACCGGGGTTGCTAATATTACCCTGACAGGTGTTGAAGGTGCTGTTGAAGAAGGCCAGATAATTGATGGCCAAGTCGTAGCCGTATACGTCACTGGCGTACAGGCGACCGGTTATGTTTCTGACGTCCTCATACCACAGAGCGTAAACATCGCATTGACCGGGGTCGAAGTTGCGACCTTTAGCGGTACGGTTTCGGTCGCTGCCGCAGCTAGTGCAGACCTTACCGGCGCAGAAGCTACCGGACTTTCTGGCACCACCGCTGTTTCCGGCGCTAGTAACACTACTCTGACTGGGGTTGAAGGTACTGGTCAAGTTGGCGACGCAACTGGCACTGAGGGGGCCGCTACAAGCGCAACGGGGGTAGAAGCCACTGGGTCTACCGGGGTTCCCAGCGTTTCAGGCCAAGCTACCGTTACCGTCACAGGCGTATCCAGTGTTGCTTCGGTCGGTAATGTATTTGTCGCTATCGGCAAGCGTGTAGCAGCCGATGGTGTTGAGGCTACTGGCTCTGTTGGCACTGCAACTGTGGTTGGTAAGGCCGCAGTCTATTTGACTGGTGTGCAGGGCAATGGCGTAGTAGCTAAGGTGCTTATCTGGGGTGTCATTAACGACAACCAGAATGCTAACTGGCAGCCGGTAGACGACTCGCAGGGTGCTACTTGGACCCCTGTAAATGATGGCAATACTGTGGTATGGACAGAGATACCGACCTGAGGAAACGATATGCCTAGCACCTATAGCAACCTGAAAATCCAGTTGATGGCCACAGGTGAGAACGCCACTACATGGGGTGCTGTCACCAACATAAACCTCGGCACTGCTATCGAAGAGGCTATTGTTGGCTCGGCTGACGTAACCTTCGCCAGCGCCAATGTGACGCTGGCTTTGACAGACACTAATACCACGCAGACTGCACGTAACGTGCGCTTGCGCTGCACCGGGACGACTGGTGGTTCGACCCGCAACCTTGTGGTGCCTTCCATTGAGAAGCCATACATCATCAAGAACGACTGCGCGGACCCTATTCTCGTCAAAACGGCTGCTGGCACCGGGATCACTGTCCCGGCTGGCAAGACCATGTGGGTTTATGTCGATGGCACTAACGTTGTCGATGCAGTTACTCATTTGTCCGGTCTGACGCTTAACACTCCGCTCGCTGTTGCCCAAGGTGGCACCGGGGCTAATACTGCTGCTAACGCGCGTACCAACCTCGGTCTCGGTAGCCTCGCTACTGCCTCCTCAGTTAACTTGACTAACCAAGTAACCGACGTACTCCCTGTGGCTAATGGTGGTACCGGGGCTAACACTGCCGCGACTGCACGCACTGCGCTGGGTGCCACTACACTAGGTGCCAACGTCTTCACGATCACTAACCCTAGTGCGGTTACCTTCCCCCGCTTCAATGCAGATAACACGGTTAGTGCCCTTAGTGCGGCTGACTTCCGGACTGCTATTGGTGTGGGTACGGGTACTGGTACGGTTACTAGCGTATCGGGTACCGGCTCGGTCAGCGGTCTGACCCTTACAGGCACGGTCACTAGCTCTGGTAGCCTGACGCTTGGCGGGTCGATCACGACGCTGACTGCAAACGCTTCGGTAACTGACACTGGCACCATCTCGCCTTCGTCGCCCGGTTTCCGGGGACTGCCGCTGGTTACTCCTGCCGGTGCTTATACGCTGGGTCTGACCGATGCCGGTAAGATCGTTTATGCCGTTGGGAACATCACTGTGCCAGCGCATGCGTCGGCCCCGTTCCCCTCCGGGACCACCATCGCCATCGTCAACGTAACAGCCGGTTCAACCAACATTACGATTTCCAGTTCGGACTTCATCTATCTGGCGGCAGGGTCAGCTGGAACGCGCACCCTTGCCCCGTTCGGGATTGCAACGCTAATCAAGATCAATTCAACTTCTTGGATCGCTACTGGGCCGGGGTTAAGCTAATGAGCGGTATTCAGATGGCACTACTCGGCGCGTCGAGGCCGCGACCGTCAGTAGTAGCAAACGATGTGTTTGGTTTCGACTCCGGACCGGCATTCAGTGGAAACGTATCTACGTTCGGAGATAGCCCTAATACTACAGCGTCAGGGGGTACTCCCCCATACACTTACGCGTGGTCGCATGTGTCAACAAGCAGCGGTAACACACCCACTATTAGTAGTGCTACCGCGCAAAACCCATACTGGTTTGTCGCCGCTGAAGACGGTATCTCAAGTGAAAGCGTTTGGCGCGTTACTGTTACTGATAGTGTTTCCGCTACAGGTTCGTATGATATTAATGTCTCGCTAACATGGGTTGATAACAGGTAATGTCCTTCATCAAGCTCCAGTTTAAGCCGGGTGTGAACCGCGACCAGACCGACTACTCGAATGAAGGTGGTTGGTACGAGTGCGATAAGATCAGGTTTCGTTCCGGCTATCCGGAGAAGATTGGCGGCTGGACGCGTGCTACGACCAATACGTTTGATGGCGTATGCCGTCAGATGTGGAACTGGATTACTTCATACAGTGACAACCTGCTTGCGCTCGGTACGGACACTAAAGCCTATATTGAGAATGGCGGTTACTACTACGACATTACGCCTTTCGGATCGGCGCTGGCTGGCTCTAATACGTTCTCCGTAACGAGCGGTTCCAAGGTAGTCACGGTCACCACTACGACTGCACTTCCTAATTGGTTTGTGACTGGTGAGCCTGTGCTAGTTGCTGGCTTTGTATCTGCTCTTGGTGGTATCCCGATTGCAGAGCTTAACGGTGTGCGCACCATCACTAAGACCGGTGCCAATAGCTTTACGTTCACCGCAACGACCACGGCTTCATCGTCCACTTCGGTCAGCGGCACGGGATACACTGTGCAGGCTGAGATCGAACCGGGCAATCCCATTACCATTACTGGTCTTGGTTGGGGTGTAGGTGGATGGGGGCGTAATGCTTGGGGCCTTGGTGTTACTGGTTCGGGTACTAATCTACCGCAGCGTGACTGGTGGTTCGATAACTTCGACAATGACCTCGTCATGAATATCCGCAATGGTGCACCTTACTGGTGGGTCCGTGGCACTGCGGATGACCCCCAGACTGCGCTGGCTACGCACGCTATTACGCTACAGGATTACGCCACGGGCGAAGGTTACGATCCGAACGCAGTGCCTGCGCAGGTTATGCAGCTTCTGGTGTCGCAGCAAGATCGTCACTTGGTTGCCTTTGGCGCGGTTCCGTTCGGTTCTACTAACGTAGCAGACTTCGACCCCATGCTTATCCGCTGGGCCGATCAGGATACTCCGGGGGACTGGACCCCCAGCCAGACTAACACTGCTGGTGACCTACGTGTGTCGCGCGGCTCGCGGATTGTCCGCGCCATGCCTACCCGTCAAGAAATCTTGGTCTGGACCGACACCAACCTGTACACGCTTCAGTTCCTTGGTACGCTCGACGTGTTCGGGCTTCAGGAGTACGCTGATAACATTTCAATCATGTCCCCCCGGTGCATGGCATCCGCTGCCAATATTACATACTGGATGGGTCAGGATAAGTTCTACGCCTACACGGGCCGTGTCGAAACACTACCGTGCACCCTACGTAACCACGTGTTCAACAACTTCAACCTCAATCAAGCCGATCAGGTGGTGTGCGGCACGAACGAGCAGTGGAATGAAATATGGTGGTTCTACCCAACTGCCGATAGCAACTACAACAATGCCTACGTGGTCTATAACCACTTAGAACGCATCTGGTACTACGGTACGATTGGCCGTACTGCTTGGCTCGACACCCCGCTACGCAACTACCCACAGGGTGCTAACACCCCGATCACCGTCAATGGCAACACCGTCACGACCGGAGATGGCTACGTCTATAACCACGAGGATGGGGTGGACGCGGATGGGGTTGCAATGGATAGCTATATCCAGTCGTCTGACTTCGACCTTGACGATGGCGACAACTTCATGCTGACCCGGCGCATACTGCCTGACCTTAGCTTTGCTGGTTCGACTGCGCAGTCGCCTGAGGCTACACTGACTATTCGCCCGCGTAACTTCCCCGGTGGGGCGTTCTCTTCCGACCCTGCGGATACGCAGCGAGTGATTGAGAGTTCGGTCGGTCGTTACACCGATCAGGTGTTCATGCGTGCCCGTGCCCGCCAGATGGCACTTAAAATCAGGTCACAGAACCTTGGGGTTCAATGGCAGCTTGGTGCACCGCGCTTGGATGTTCGCCCTGACGGGAGGCGCTGATGGCTCTCGACAAGTTCAAAGCTGCACCACTACCCAACGCCCCGGCGCAGTACGACCCGCAGTATATTCGGCAGCTTATCCGTGTGCTGGAAACGTACTTCTCGCAGCTTGACTCGCGTACGCCTAACAATGCTGAGAAGTACACGGCGGATGAGTTCGTTGGTGGTACCTTCACCGGTACAAATATTGCGGCTACGAACGTAGCTACGACTAATCTAAGCGCGGACCAAGCGCTGATTGGCTACCAGTCTTCGAACGGCATCCGGACTGATGCACTGATTTCGTACGGCCACAAGAACGGGCGGCAAATCTCCGATGATATCATGGCGGGGAATGTCTACGCCAATATGCTCTACGGCGACGGGCGGTTTATCAATGTGCCGTACAACCAGTTCCAGAGCCAAGTAAACCAGACGGCTGCGGCTATCGACCAAGCCTATGCGGTGCAGCTAGAAATTACAGACTTCACTGATGGCATCTACATTAGCGGCGCAAACAATACCCAGATTACGTTCAGTAAAAAAGGTGTGTACACGCTAAACTTTAGCCTAGCGTTCAAAAATACAGCCAACGACGGCCAGACTATTGACGTATGGTTTCGCTACAATGGCACAGATGTAGACAACTCGAACAGCCGCTTTTTCATTCCGGCTCGCAAGTCTACTGATGACCCGTCGTACCTTATTGCAGTTACTGCCTATACCGGGATTGCCACTGCCGATAACGTGTACGTCGAGATTATGTGGCGTGTGTCTGATACTAACGTCACTATGGAGCACTTGCCTGCGGTGGCTTATTCGGCTGGCGTTACTCCGGCTATACCCGCTACGCCGTCTGCAATTGTGCAGGCTAACTTCGTTTCGGCGGAATATCCGCCAGTCACTCGCGTGGCACCACTTCCGGTCTTTGGTTTTGGTCAAGTTGGCGCTATAAGCGTAGTCACAAGGTAGGATTACATAATGGACGTTCAGGCTACTCCATCCCCTTACGCTTCGCTCGGCGCAGCCCAACCGGCTGCTGGCAATCCCCCCGCGCTCGGTCAGCAGGTTCCGGGGCACACTGGCGGGCTGCCTGCACAGGCGGGTCTTTCCGTGCTTGCTAACCCGATGGCTGAAGCACTGCGTTCCAAGGGGCGCGGTGAAGATACCATGCTCGTCCATATGACCCCCGGCGAGGTTAATAGCCTTCAGGGTCTGGCTATGGCCGCAGGTGGATCGCTTACGATTAACCCTGAAACTGGTCTGCCTGAAGCCGGTTGGCTTGGTAAGCTTCTGCCTACGATCCTTGGTGGTATCGGTATGGCCTTCGGTATCCCGCCGATTTGGATGGGTGCTGCTGGTGCAGTAGGTGGCACGGTTGCTACTGGCGATCTGGGTAAGGGTCTCATGATGGGTCTTCAGGCTTATGGTGGTGCTTCGCTGGGCGGCGCGCTTGGTGTGGGCGGCAAGCTTGGTAATGTCGGTGCATCGCTTGGTCTCCCCGGTGCGCAGGCCGCAGGTGCTGCTGGCGCGGCTAGTACGGCTGGTACGGCTGCTTCTTCCGCTGCTCCGCTATCCGGCACTGAAGCTGCACTGACTAACATCGGTAAGGAAGTCGGTAACCTCTCCTTCCCTAGCACGGGGCTTGGTGGCCTTGGCGGTGGTAGCACTATGGGTATGGGCATGAACCTTGGTGCCCAGAATATCGCTGCTCCTGTTATCAACGCCGCAGGTAAAACTGGTCTGGCCGGGTTTGCTCAAGGCTTCGGTGATGCTGCTAAAATGGGCCTGCCCGGTGGTATCGTCGGTAAGGTAGCACCTATGCTGGCTGCACAGGGTGTGATGAGCGGCGTTAGCAACGCTATGACCCCGACCGTTAAGACTGCGCAGGAGCAGACTGACAACTCTTATGCTGGTCCGTACACGGCGCAGCGTCGTACGGCTACCTTTGCTCCGACCACTGAAGACTTGCTTTCTTCTTCGAAGGAGCGCCGGTACTTCGACATTGATATGCCAGAAGTTTACAACACGCAGGGTCAGATTGTTCAGCCGGGATCAAGCACCGCACCGGGTACGCCGATCCTTCAGAATGTACTAGCGCCGGATATCACTAAGAAGGGCGGCTTCTTGGGTCTTGGTACCAAGACGGTCAAAAATGCTAATAAGTACATGCAGCAATGGGTCCCTTACATGCAGGAGCAAGGTGCAGGCTACGCCGAAGGTGGCGAAGTGAAGTTGGCCGATGGTGCCTTTGTAGTTGACGCGCGCACAGTATCTGAATTGGGGAATGGCAGCAGTAATGCTGGCATTGAGATGCTGTCGCGTATGGGGGGCCGTCCAGTCCGGGGTCCGGGTGATGGGGTCAGTGATTCCGTTCCCGCCCGGATTGGGCGTGACCAACCTGCCCGCGTTGCCCGTGACGAAGTGGTCTTTGACCCTGCGGCAGTACGCCGTATCGGTAAGGGTGACGAGAAGCGTGGCGCAGATAAGCTTTACGCAATGATGGATAAGGCCCATAAAGCCCGCAAACGTGCCGGTCGTGGATCGGATACTAAACTGCGGAAAGGTATCGCCTAATGAGTGGCACACAGATCAGTCTGGTGCCGTCCGACCGCATCATGAGTGCATGGGGTCACGTTGAGCACTTCATGGAAATGGCCGCAGACGCGACTAACGGGCGTTATACGGCGATGGATATCCTCGACGCACTGCTTAATATGAACCATGATCTATGGGTAGTGTTTGACGAAGAAAGCGTAAAGGGTGCATTGGTTACTGCAATCAAGCAGTATCCGAATAAGCGGTACCTAGAGCTTGCTTTTATCGGCGGCGAAAATGGCCACTCGTGGAAAGACCAGATGCTTGGTATTATGCGGCGCTGGGCACACGACAACTCATGCGACGGGATCGAGTCCTGCGCACGTCTGGGTTGGGCTAAGATTTTTAAGGATGATGGCTATCGTCCTATGTGGCAGGTATTTGAACTCCCCCTTGGGGACGAGGGACTAGGAGAGTAAGCTATGGGTTCTGGTGGCGGCGGCACTACTACGCAGTATGTAAAGTCAGAGCAGTCTAACCTACCCGAATACGCTCGCCCGTATTTCGAGGGTCTGCTGCAACGCGGCCAGACTGCGCTAAGTCAGCCTTACACCCCCTACGGGCAGGAACGCCTTGCAGGCTTCACTCCACAGCAGCAGCAGGTCCAACAAGAATACGCTGGACTACAGACACCGGGTCAATTTGGCGCTGCCTCTAATATGGCACAGCAGGCAGGTCTAGCTTCAATGACTGCGGGTCAGTATGACCCAGCACAGTTCTATTCGCAGCAGGTGCAGAGTGGCCCGCTTAACTATTTCCAGATGGGTGGCCCGCAGAGTTTCACCCAGCCCGGTGCCGCTGGCCGTTACATGTCACCGTTTATGCAGCAGGCGCTTGAACCGCAAATGCGGGAAGCCGTGTATAGCGCAAAGCGCGGCCAACTTGCTGAAGACCTTGGTGCAGCCCGTCAGGGCACTTATGGCGGTAGCCGCCAGCTACTTGCCAGCATGGAGCGCGAGCGTAACCTAGGTCAGCAGATGGGCGACATTCAGGCCCGTGGCTACCAGACTGCATTCGAACAGGCGCAGAACCAGTTTAATACTGAACAGCAGGCGCGTCAGGCCGCGCAGCAGGCTAACCTTCAGGCGGCTCTTGGTGTGCAGGAACTTGGCTCGCGCAATGATCTTCAGGCCCAGATGGCTAATCAGCAGTATGGTCTGGAAGCGCAGCGCCTTGGGGAGCAGTCGCGCCAGTTTGGATCGCAGCAGGGACTGGCTGGCTTGGCACAGGCCGGTCAGATGGCGCAGACTTTGGGTAACCTTGGTCAGTATCAGTCGCAGGCTGACTTGTCACGGCTCAGTGCGCAGCAGTCCTCGGCTGCCCAGCAGCAGGCGCTTAACCAACAGGCACTCGACATTGCCTATCAGGACTTCCTGCGTCAGCGCGACTATCCGATGGAGCAGCTTCAGCAGTACAGCAGCTTGCTGCGCGGTGTGCCGGTCACACCGTCGTCTACTCAAACGACTTACGCTCCGTCGCCGTCGCTGGGTGCTCAGCTTGCGGGTGCTGGTCTAAGTGCAGCAAGCCTCTACAACATGTACAAGGGTGGCTAAGCAATGCTAAATCTGGACTACAAGGACGTCGCAGAAAAGTACGGCGGCAATAAGCAGAAGATCGCAGAAGCCGCTGCTCTTGGCGCGCTTGGCCCAGAAGGTCCGCTCCTTGCTTTGGCCGCTGGCCAGTATATCGACCGCATGCGCGCAGCGCAGATGCAGGAGCAGGTACCGCAGCAGACGGTAGCCCAGCAGGTCTTTAACCCCCAGCCACAGATGCCGCCCCAAGGCGCACCACAAGGTGCCCCGGCTATGCCGCCGCAGGGTCTTGGTGCAATCGCCCCGCAGGGTGAAGCACCCATGCCGATGGAAGCTCCGGTTGAAGAAGCCCCGATGGGTATGGCTATGGGTGGCGTTGCTGGCCTCCCTGTCCCTGACGACATGTTCGATGAACCGTCTAATGGCGGCTTCAATGACGGCTACGCTGGTGGCGGTCTGGTTGCGTTTGCTGGCGGCGGTGAGTTGGATGAAGCCGCCTTACGTCGAGCACTTCGCGCGCAGGAAAGCAGTGGTGACTACGGTGTACTAAACACTCAAGGTAGTGGTGCTATGGGTGCCTACCAGTTTATGCCGTCCACGGCCCGCGCGTTGGCAAAGCGCCTCGGCCTGCCTTATCGACCTGAACTTATGCAAGGAGCAGGTGGGCGTAGCAAGGAAGGTATAGCCTACCAAGAACGCTTGATGGACGAGCAGATGAAGGACATCGTGCGGTTCAGTGGTGGCGACCCGAAACTTGCTGCTGCCTATCACTTCGCCGGACCTAATAAAAAAGGTTGGGGCAAAGATACCGCTAAGTACCAGAGTGATATCCTGCGTCGTCTTGGCTCAAAGGGAGACGAAAGCACTGCGCTGGTCGAACGTGACATGGAAGCCCCCGAAGGGCGGTTTAATTCGTTCATGGATCAGATCGGTGTTGCCAATCGGATTTACGGCGAACTTCCAGAAGACAAGGGTACGAAGGAAGCGATTGCATACTTCGAGAAGCAGCGCGATCCGAAGGAAATGGAGAAGGAGCGCAAGAACGATATGTGGGCTTCTCTGGCCCAGATCGGTGCATCCATGATGGGTACTGACTCGCCTAACTTCTTGCAGGCCGTGGGTCAGGCAATTGGCGGCGCACTCCCCGGTGCTGAAGCGTCCCGCAAGGAACGCAAGGCTATGGAGCGCGAAGCGGTCAAGGCCCTTAGCGAACTCTATGGTATGGAACGTAAGGAAGCCAAGGAGAAGGTGGCACTTGCCCGTGACCTGTATGGCATTGAGATGGGTGCCGAGAAGGAACAAGCTGACCGCGCGTTCCAAGCGGAACAGGCCGCAATTGGACGTAAAGCTGCCGCAGATGCAGCTACGATTGCCTTTGAACGTAGTATGACGCTTGCCCAATTGAAGGAAAAGGGTCTCGATGAACTTGCCGAGAACCTGTACCAGATGGGCAAGAATGAGAAGATTGCCCAAGGTCTTCCAGTCGATGAACCTGCCCTTCGTGCACTTGCCTACGAAAATGCGCTGAAGATCAAAGCTAAGTATAGTGCGCAGCCGCAGCAGACGAACATGTTCGATGCAACGGGTGTGGGTGGTACTAGCGCGCCAGCGGGGAATGCTGTAGACTTCTCCCAGCTTAAGTAGGAGTAGTAAATGCCTGACGTCCGGATGCCCAACGGTACGGTAATCCGTAACGTACCCGCAGGAACGACCAAGGCGCAGCTACTCGAAAAGCTGCAACGGAACGGCTACGACACTGCCGAACTGCTGGTTGCGCCGCAGGAAGAGAACGCGCTGGAGAAAATCCCCCTTGTTGGGGATGCCGCTGCTTGGCTCGCAGACATTCCGCTTAATGTGGTTAGCGGCGTAGCCGGTGTAGGTAAGTCCTTCACTGATGTCTTCGGTGCGGGTAATGCTGCGTCTGAATTTCTGGGCGACGTTTCCGAAGGTGCGCAGGATTGGCAGTCGTCGGAAGCTCGGCGCGATGCACTTATTAATGCCATCGACATGCAGCAGGCTCAGGGTAAGGGTACTTGGGAAGAAATTAAGGCTGCTGGCCGTTCCTTCCTTCGTTCCCCGCTGGATACCACTGCGCAGGTTGCCGGTTCTGCTCTGCCCTTCATTGCTGCCGGTGCGGCTACTGCTGGTGCAGGCACCCTTGCTTCCGTAGGGTCCATGGCGGGTCTTGGTGCCCTGTCGGGTGCTGGTACGATCAAGGGTACGATCTACGACACGGTTAAGAAGTCCGCAATGGAAGCGGGCGTAACGGAAGAGCAGGCTTCCGCGATTGCTGAACAGTCGCAAGAGTATGGTAGTGAGAACCTTGACCAGATCGGTCTTGGCGCAGCTATCGGCGCTGCCGCTTCTGCTACCGGTCTTCCGCGCCAGATCAGCGCAGCTATTGCCAAGAAGGCGGCTACCGAAGTCGTCGAAGAAATTGCTCAGAAGGTTGCCGCTAAGAGCGTACTGGCAGGTACCGCCAAAGGTGCACTGGAAGAAGCAGTACCTGAAGCTATTCAAGGTGGCCAAGAAGCGCTGGCTGGTAATATTGCCGCTGAGCGCGCTGGTTACGGTAAGGGTAACGTCTGGTCTGGTGTTGCCGGTCAGGCTGCGCTTGAAGGTATCTCGTCCCTGCTCTTGGGTGGCTACGGTGGCCGCGCCGAGACGATGGCTGAAAACCAGAACGCTGTTCTGGATGCAGTGCAGGAAGAAGTTGCTGACCTGCCGGTCAATGCCAGCGACGAACAGATCAACGACCTCAAGACACGCCTCATTGAAGTGCGCGGGTTCCCTGAACAGGTTGCCCAGCAGGTAGCCGACCGAGTAGCCGCCGAGCGCGCAGCACTTGCTGAGCAGGAAAAGCTTAGGGCCACACGACGCGCAGAAGGCGTTGCTGAACGTACAGCAGGTATAGAACCGGAAGAAGTATTCGCTGAACCGGATATCACTGCACCCGTACCGCCCGAAGGTGGCTTTACCCCCGCCGCTGAACCGACCCCGCCGCCGATTGACGAGGAAGAACAAGCCGCACGCTATGCTGCGTACTCGCAGCCAGGTTCCGTCATCCCGCCCGCTGAAGTCTTTGACCCCGAAGCGCAGTTCGCTGAGCAGTTGGGTATGGCTCCGGTAGCGCCTACTGCGCCACCCGTAATTGAGCAGCCGCCTGTGCGCGGCCCAGCACCCACCATTAAAGCTGACCAACCGATTTCGCCGTTCCGGGCCGAACAAATCCTCAATAGCCCCAGCCTGTTTAGCGACTTCATGGCCCGGTTTGGTATGGACGAAGGCGAAGCCCGCGAAACCCTTTACGGGGTTATGGAAGGCGAGCCGACTGGCATTCGCTTCTCGCGTCGGGGTAAGGACACGGAAACGCCCAGCCTGTTTGGTGAGATGGCTACGCAAGTAGCACCGGGTGAAGAACTGAAGCGCGAAGAGTTCAACCAGTTCCGCTTTGCTTCGGAAGAAGAAAAAGCTGCAGGAAAAGCTCGTGTAAAAGCTTCACAAAAAGAATTTGTTAAAACTTTGGCAAGTTATGCCGATGTGTATGTTAACGATGCATTTGGAACAGCTCACCGAGCTCATGGTTCTACAGCATTAATTGCAGATTTATTTTCTACTGAAAATAAAATGTTCGGATTTTTGATAAACTCAGAATTAGCTGCAATGGATAAAGTGTTGCAATCGAAAGATA
>OGWN01000030.1_pt1 | contig 20705 bp, 55 predicted proteins | sample 1575921 | NCBI WGS metagenome assembly OGWN01 (sample SAMN07581531, study PRJEB24739) | freshwater metagenome
GTTTCCCAGTCACGATATGTTTGTTTATAAATTGTATTATATAGATAAAAGAAAAGGAATGCAACCATTTAGGTCACATTCCTTGAATTTATTTAATCTACTACTTCAACTTGACAGCTATTAAGAACATGCTTCGCATTCGTAATTAGTTTTAATTGAAGCGTCACGTAAACCATACTGATAATACACAGTAAAGATTTTAGGGTGCAGCATTGCGTAAGTGTATAACTTACTAATCTCCTTACCTGTCATATTAGCTAAGAACAGGTTACAACTTTGTCCTTGACAAATAAACTCTTGACGATCTGCCACCATATCCAAATGTGAGTAAGGGTTGATCTCAAAAGCTGTACGGAAAATGGCTTTAGTTTCCGCATCAAACTCTGGTCGATGCTGAATACTCCCTTTGTGATTAACAACATCATATAAAAAATCTTTAGTACCCTCATCATCTTCAGATACATAAATTCCCATTTCTTTGATAACCTCTAAGAAAGATGGGTCAATGCGAACAACCTCTCCTGCTGGCGTTGATTGAGTGAATACAAAACCAACTTGAGGATTAATACCTTCAGAAACAGAGTTTACAATTAATGCTGTACTCTTGGTAGGTGCTACTGCAAGTAAATGAGTGTTACGAACACCATAACCTTTACTAGTTTCAAGTGAAATACCACGAAAACCTTTAGGATCAGGTGAAGTTTCAGATTTAATCTCGTTGCGCTGATCTTCAGTAATCACCGGTTTGTTACTAGGTTTCACTTCCATAATTTCTTCCTTTCCTACAGTCGATTTCACTCTCGATGGTTTCTTTCTGTTGTCTTTCAATTGACTGCGATACTCCTGACTTACAGAAGTATCACCACAGACAAAACAATGGAAACTTGAGTCAGCATAAATAGCTTTACCATCAGATGAACCGCACTTTTCACAACTTGTGTGTTTAATAAACTGCGCCATTACTCTCCTGTTTTAAGTAGCCATTTATTTGAAATAGCTTTAAAGCTCCGATCATGAACACTTTCTGACTTAAACACAATACCTTCACGTTCAGAACCATTCAAACGTGATTTACCTTCAGCTTCACTGAGGATACTCTGAATGCTACTACCAGCAAGGGTAATACCTTCAGCAAGAATTGGTACATGATTCAGACCAAGACGTTCACAAGCTGCTTTAAGCTGCGAAGGCAAAATATATTCACCTGTCCTAGTATTGTACATGTCGTAAACGTAGAAGTCAAGTACAACTTTGTATTGATTTCCTTGGATACCTTCACCAATCATTTCACCTTGAATCGCCATTCCCTGCATGTTGTTTCGACGCATGATACCTTCAACATCGTACTTTTTAGCAGTTTTCCAGAAACTATTGTTTTCATCTTCTTTCAGATCAAGGTTGCGTGAACACACATGGAATTGATCTTCATCATCAAGATAGAAAGTGCAAGATGAACCATCAAGTTTTTCTGTAACAGACCAAGTATCTTCCATGAATTTATCGAACTGCTTACTGAGGTTTTGAATGCGCTCCTGATCAGTTTTTGGTACTAGTGCAGGGAAATTACCACGCACTTGACCAGCAAGTTGTGCAGGAATCGGACGTTCCCACTTTTGCACATTCAATGGTACAGATACATCTAGGTCTTCAAATAGAAGGCTTTCAATATTCTTACAAGTTGGCTCAAGAGGTAGCAATAGACCTTGTGAGATTTGACCACGTAGTTTTACTGTACGCAGGCGTTCACCCTTAACACCATTGTATTCACGAGGTTCAGTACCTTTAGTTAGAAATGGTGCTAGTTCGTTTGGAACCCAAGAATCTGGTTCTGCGTAAACAACCAATTCGCCTACTTGATATTTTCCTACTGAATCTACAACCCACCAACCATCCACCCGATATGCACAAATTTTATCTGCATTTGGAATAGATTTTATTTCTGCAATTTTACGAATTGTTGCTAATTTTCGTTCACTCATAGTTTACTCCTTTTCTGTTATTTGAAATATCTAACTCTAGATAAATAAAGCTGATGAACTTCAGGTTCTAGATCACAGTGGAAATAAATTCTCCAATATTCTCGACCCATGAGTTTTTCTCGTGCATTTGTACAAGTCTGAAAGTATATCACAAAATCTTCAGTTTCAACAACAAGATTTCTGTAGCTGAATTTTACAAATGAAAGTTCTTCTAATGCTTTTGTAAAAGCTTCTGTTGCTTTCACCTGTGTTGCGTACACATTTAGTATCGGTAGTTTGCGGTGTTGCATCACAAATCATCTTTATGCCTGATACCAACCAGCACAGGGAACCTTGGTACATTATACCCGTTTCCAACATCAAAATACTTAACCTTTGCAAGTTGACCCATCAAAGTTTCCCTGCGTTCCCACAAGTCTTCACGAATAGCGTCAGTCATACCACTACCACAACTGAATGTATCGCCTTTAGAGGTACGTAGAATCAACGATCCCATTGTGTCTAGGGCTACCATACCATCCTTAGCTGTAGAACGTGCTGTACGGCCTAATTCATTGGTCTTAGCTTCATTTGTGTTTGTATACTTTGGTTCAAAACCAATGACCAAAAACTCGTTGTCAACAAAGCGTTTGACTTTTTGTAGTTCTGGATTCTTTGTACCAGATCGACCACATTTGTATTTAGCGTCAGAATCTCGCAACATGACACCTTCTGCACCCTGCGCCAGCATATCACGTTCAAATTCATCAATATTGAACATATCTTCTACAGGAAAATGCTCAAGTAACACAACTCGATCAATTGGTGAGTCTTTTAGTTTATTTTTGACGTAAGCATATCGAGCCAACCAAGTTTCAGTAGGATGATATTTATCAAATACCCAAAAGGTAAAGTCAGGTTCTCCATCATGCCGCATAACACCACTTGTGCTTTGATTAAACACATCAGGAGCATTTTTATTACCGACGATAAGCTCACCGTCCATGCCTTCGAAGAAATCAGCGTGGCGCTTGAAATAAGCCTGAATAGAAGCATTTGGGATTGGTTTAAGACTACGTGAGTATCCTACACCGCCAAAAACTACACAGCGAATACCATCTAGCTTTTCGGACATGTACATATTTGCTGGCGCAGTCTTTACTTTGCTATGCTCGATAGCAAGAAGCGGCTTGAAACCTTCTGGAATCATTCTTGATCCTCCTTAGGAATTGAACATGCGATGATTGTACCATAACTTGGTGTAGAAATGTAACCCATGTAACATACATCACCTTCTCTCAGCGATTCATCAAATTCTTTTCTGTCATAAGAAATATTATGAATCACTTGGTATGGGTACTGTCTAGTGAAGTCTTTTACTTGTGGTTCACTATCGAGATAGTTTTGTTTGAAAATACCACACTTTGGTGCAGCATAGCCAACAAAGAAGGCATGAGGATGAATGTGATTGATACTTCTTACATCGTGTTTATTTCTTTTTGCAAATTCCAGTAGTGCAATCTTTGCTCTTTGTTCAGCTTTTGTCATCGTGGACCTACTTTCATAATTCGATATCGCTTGTTACCAATCTTCAGATAAAAACCTGCGTAGTAAAACATTTTTGGTGATTGCCAGATTAATTTAGGAACCACCATAAGAAAGATTCTCCAATGTTTTAACAATAGCATCTGCAATTTTGGTTAAATGCTCTACACGTAGTTTTTCTGTCGGGAACTGACCGAGCCAACCCGAATATTCTTTGAAGTGATACTCATAAACTTTAGTTCCACCAACATCAGGGAACGCACAATATAGCATACCATAACGAAGTCTGACGTAACCAACAATGTATGTTACACCATCAAGACCTTCGTAAATTACATCATACTGTTCTGGACAAGCACCACAAGTACCGATGAATTTTAAACCATTGATTACATAATCAGGTTTGTTATTTGCATATTGACTGTCGTAAGGTTTCATTCTTCATCCCATTCTTTCAAAATTTCACAAGCTTCATCCCAACCATCCCAATTGTCTACACCAGCCGCTTCTAATGCACACAACCAACGATCACGTTCAAGAAGTTTGTAATATTCATCTTGTGGAACCATTACAATTTTATCACCAACTTTCATTTTTCACCTTTCAGTTTATTGATTTCTTCTTGCAACTTTAGCTCAACAAGTTCAAGTGTTTGTTTACCAATATTGCTTTCTGCAACTTTTTCTGTAGCGTAAGCACCTGCCATCAACCACATTGTTTTCTCAGATGGTAGGAAAACTTTAAATATACCACAGCAGATCAAAAGCACAAATGGCCACTTATAGAATTTACCACGATTCTTCCAATTTGACTCGTTCGCAATAAGATAACCAAAAACATATAGTGCATAAATAACTACCGTTGATACAAAAACAATACCAAGGAAATTAGACATGGAACTAATAACACCTGCGAAATAAACTAACAATGCCAATGTCATTTCAGTACTCCCAGAATCATATTAACACCTTGAATAACTTGCATTTGCTCCATAGGATGCAACTCTTGCCAGCTACGACTGTCACCAAACTTAGCTGCAACAGCATTCCAAAAACGTTCTACATCACTCATATTGTTCCTTTCAAATAAATCGCCGATGTTCAAGTCTGTATTTTAAAATAAATCGCCGATGTTCAAGTCTGTATTTTAACTCATCTTTGAACAACTTTTCAACAAATGTACCACGAATGTGATTTTGTGTTGTAAGAATTGATTCGATGTGATCGTCTGTCATATCACATAGTGCAATGTAGATTCCATTTGGTGCATGCTCTAGATTCTTACCGTATGACTTCCATACAAAAGCCATTCGTACAATTTGAAAATCATCTGACAAATAAACGGTTAAATCTTCAGGTGGGACTTCATTGATGGAACGGCGCAGATATTCATTACCACCGTCTACAACATAGACTTCACCTGTTACAGCATCTTTGTGTGCTTTATAGTCATGCACATGATAACTACGAAGATAAGTACCATCAGGTGTTAAAATTGCATTGCGAATAATAATTTCTTTATTCATCTTCATCGCTCCATATTTCAACTAGTTCAGGTGCATCTTGCGTAGGGTCAAACATTTGTTCTGCCATTTGAACAGCAACATCTTCACTCTCTGCTTCAACTTCAAATGTTTCTTCAAATTTTAGTGTAACATTATATTTCATCACCAACCCTCCATAGGAAATTCCATATAAACTTGAACTTGATTGCGAATCTCATTTGTAATCTTATCGGCACGATCTGTACTTTGGCTTACACGAGCAAACCAACGCCAACCATCTTTATTGGCACGTACACCTTGGTGAAAAGACTCACAATCAAAACCATAAAGAATACCAGATTGCGCTTTCTTTAGTTTCAATCCACCTGTTCGTACTGCATCTTCAACAATCGGATGCCAAGTTTTATAGATCATTTCCTCTGGTACATCAAGATTAATTGTACCTAGTGCAAATTCAGTAGGTGCAACATCAGCGTTCACTAGTCCAAGAATGTGAGTAGAATGATACTCTGGTGTAGCATAGTTCGGTTGACCATTCGCTGTACTGCGTGGTACATCGTCATGATGCCAACCGGGAATGCAAGGATACCAACCTTTCATTAGCATATGTGTTCGACTATCGAGTACAACACGGTCATGTTGCCAACTCGTAGGTAGAGCATCAATGAAGGCTCGTGTGATTGGACCACCATTGATCCATGCGAATTCTAGATCGCAGTTAAAGAACATTGGTTCATTCTTGATAGTAGGAACATCCCACTCTGCATTGAACTCACCCATGTTGAACACAGTGCTGTGAAATTGCATGATTACCTTTCGATTTTAGGGTTGACGATTACGCCGGGACTCTTACGTAGTTGCATCAAATGCCACATTGCATCTTGCTGGTTGCAAATATACGTCTTGTCCTGAATTGTACCACAGGATTTAACTTCCTGCCAAACCACTTTGACTGTATGTTGACTTGTTGTTTTCTTCCAACCACTTCCTGATCGATTCTGCACGTTCATTGATTTGCCTTTCGTATTCACACTTCATTTCTTCGGTTGCTGGAACGTACATTGTATTACTAGTTTCAAAGCTTCCATCAGGAAATTTCTTTAGAACCGTAGATGTACGTACATTAGGACAAGAACCAAGGCGAGGATGATCAAGAACTACTTCTAAACCAGCTACTTCATTCTTTGAATCCCACATCCAATAGTGCGGTTCACCAATGAAGTGTACCACAGGTTTTTCAATTTTAGTTGTCATGTTACAATTTCCTTTCGATGTTACGTCAGTTAAAACTGAAGTTATAAAAATAATTCAACCCTGAGTTCAACCCTTGAGACAAACCCTCTCGACTCCCCCTGATCCCCCTCAAGGACTGAATTGTACAGAGTTTCGCAAACCTTGTCAAGAGGGTGGCAACAAAATATTTTTACACTGGGTCTTGGACACCTGCATTGTATGTGCTATGATTCGTTCATGTCAACACTCATGAAAGGAACAGACATGCTACTCAAGGAACAATTTGAAGCAACCATCGCACGTATTGGTATTGACGATGACACCGACTACGATCTTGCCAGTATCATCTGGAAACGCTGTGAAGATGCCATGATTGGTAAGACCTCACAAGAGCCTGTACTCTTGCACAAACCAACTAAGTATCGTACAAAAAACGAACAACTTACTCTGCAAGAGATTCAATTTCTGAATCAAATCTTTGCTGGAATGCTCACCATTAGCTCATATAATATTCGTGAACTCAAGGGTGTCCTGCAAGAATACTGGCTTCAGTGCGATCCTGATAATTCTGAAACACAAGAACACTTTGAATATCTGAATCGACTTCGTAGCCTACAACGCAAATTTAAGAAATCGCACAATCAACTTGCTACAATTCAACGTAAACTGAAGAAAAGCCGCTGATGAAACCAAAGAAACGCTATACACTGGTTGCTACTTGTTTTGACCGAAAAGGTCGTGTAATCGGTACTGGTACAAATGAATACCATCGCTCACATCCCTTGATGCAAGAATTTGCACTGAAAGCTGGTGAATCTGAAGAGAAAATCTACCGGCATGCAGAATTCAATGCAGTACTTGATGCTGGTCGTAAAGATGTAGATAGTATCCTTGTACAGCGTTTCCATGCGAACGGTGATATGGCAAACGCCATGCCTTGTCCTACTTGTCAACAAATGCTAAAGTCTTTCGGTGTTCGTCTTGTGCGTTACACACATGAAGATGGAATCAAGGAGTATAAAATTGGCTGATCAAAAACAACTAGATGAAACATACATGGGTACTGCCGTGCTGCATGCAAAGCTTTCCAAAGCCCGTAGAGCGCAAGTAGGAGCCGTTTTGGTGACTAGTCATGGAGTAACCCTCACTGGATACAATGGAACGCCTACAGGACGTTCTAACGATTGTGAGTATGAGGTTCATGACATTGGTAGACTTTATCCTGACCTTGTAACAAAACCAGAAGTCATTCATGCTGAACTGAACTGCATCATGAAAGCTGCTCGTGAAGGTGTTAGTTGTATTGGTGCAACAGTTTACGTTACACTCAGTCCGTGTATTCAATGCAGTGCAATGCTGGTTCAAGCCGGTGTTAAACGTGTTGTGTATAAACAACAGTATCGTGATGATTCCGGTGTAGAACTTCTGAAAAGCTGTGGTATACTTGTGCAATCCTATGACGAACTCTGAAAGGTAGTTATGAAGCAAGATCAAAAAGAAGTTTTGAAAGCTTGGATTGATGGTAAAACTATTCAGTATCAAGACACTACTGGTAAGTGGCACGATTGTCGTGATTATGAACAATGTGATGTCATTAAATTTGACAGAAATGATAAATATCGTATTAAACCAAAGATTCTTATTACGGAAACACGGATTGATTACAGTCGTGAGAGATATATTGATACTGGTAAATTTTTTCACGATATCGATACTGATGTTGAACCTAAAAATCTCAGGTTAACTTGGTATGAAGGCAATCTCATAAAAGCAGAGGTAATTTAAATGAATCCAACACATGTTATTGATTTTATTGATTACAAAATCGCTGAATATCAGAAAAAACATGATATTAATAAAGCTGAATATGATAAATATAAAGCTGAGTATGATGCTAAATGGTATAATAAACTATTTGGTAATAAATATACTGGAATGTGGGATTTTTGGGATTGGTATCGATATTCATATTGGATTGATGAACTAAATGAAATTCGCAGAGAAGCGATCTATAAAGATAAAATGGATTACACTGTGATGAATATTGATTCTAAATGGCATACTCATTTTTATAAATGGGCACAAGAAAATAACATTCCTTATTGAAAGGTAAATCATGAGTTATTCTGGAACAGTTAAGCGAACAGTAGATATTGAATTTGTATTCCGTGAAGGAACTGATACTGAAAATCTTGCAGTAGAATTCAGTGAATATATGTGGCCTGTTAGTGAATCAGAGTTGATAGATCACATCCTAATTCGACTTGCTGCTGGTGACAATTTTATTGAAGGTGTCGGTCGTGTTAAATACGACAGTCTATTAACTTTTGATGAAGATGATGTTGAAGATGAAGTTGTAATTCTATATCGTTTTGATTTTGATGAAACAGAGGTAGATTAATATTATGACTAAACTAATTCCAGAATTGCAACAAAAGCTTGACAAACAAAAAGCTTTGTACAAACAGGTACAAGAGTTTGCAGAACTACTTCCATTATTTAAAAATGAAATTATTCGTCATGAATATACACCTGACAGGTATTGTAAATTTACCGAATCATACAAAGGTGTGTATTTTGCTTGGGGTATTTGCTGGTCAGTAATTGAACCGACAAACTACGAGGGCAAATACAACAGTGAAGGTACAGTAAGTGTATATGTAAACTGTCTTACTTTGTTCAATGATGATTTGTATAATTTTGCTACAACAGAATTGTTCAAGACAATGCAAGATGTTCCAATGTTTCACAATGATGTTCTGAATAGCACCTTTTATTTTGAACCTCATCAAGTCGAACATGGTCTAGATAGCATTGTTTCATGGTATAATCGAGTAAAAGCCGAAGGTGATAAAATCCTGAAGCAAAAGAAACGTGAAAAACTTGAACGTGAATTGAAGGAATTGGAAAACACATGAAACCAACTTTGTATCTAATTCGTGGTGTACCGGGGGCAGGTAAGACTACTTTTGCTAACATGCTAAACAGTCGTTTGCTTGTTGATCGTGTATACGAAGCTGATCAATACTTTTATAAAGATGGTGTTTATGAGTTTAATCCCTTGAAACTTCATAAAGCACATGAACAGTGTCAACGTAATACACGCAAGGCACTATCTGAAGGTCTATCTGTAGCAGTATCAAATACTTCTTGTGCAGAATGGGAAGTTGAAACTTATCAAAATATTGCTAGTGAATACGATGCAAATTTTGTAAGTATTATTGTAGAGAATCGTCACGGAAACGAAAATATTCATGGTTGTTCTGATGATAAGGTAGAGCAAATGAAAAGGAAATTCAGTGTACGACTGTAAGGAGTTATGGAATGTTAAACTATGATCAACAAATGAATCTCGTCAATCGTGGTCTTGCAACCATGAAAAACGATGGTAAGTACACTACGTTCAAGTATGCTCGTAAAGCAATGTATGAGTATCTTTGGTTTGAAGTACCTGATCTTATGGAGTGCAGAGGTCATGTTTATGACAATTCTACGCATGAATTAGTACAGGCAGCACCACGTAAATCATTCAACTACCTTGAGCGTGGTTGGTGGGCTAATGCCTCTAGAACTACTCAGGTTGAAATGTACAAAAAGATCAATGGGTATATGGCATGTGCTACAATCCACAATGGTGAACTTGTTGTATCTACTACGGGAACTACCACATCAGATTATGCAAAGTGGGCTAAAGAACTGATTGAAAAAGATTGGAAGCTCTATGACATGATTATTGATTGTGAAGCCACTACTCTATTCGAAGTTGTAGTACCACAAGACCCACATATTGTTGAAGAACGAGAAGGTTTACATCTACTTGGTTGGCGTGAGAAAGAAAACGGTAAATTTCACCCTAATGGTAGACCAATTGTTTGCGATCTAGAGTCTGCTTTGCAAATGGCAGATGAAGACAAAGGTGAAGGTTTCATGGTGTATCCTGTCGGAGTTCATAACACCTGTTGTAAAATCAAGACACCTTACTATGTTGGTAAGAAAAAATTGATGCGTATGACAGCAAAGAATGTAGAGTTGATGTATACTCAGACACGAACAATCGAGAATCAACTTCCTGAAATGTGGAAGTTTGCACCTCGGATGATCATGGAGCATCACACAAAAGAGGTTTGGTCAAACTCTACTGATCAAGAACGTAGAAAGTTTTTGGAGTATATTGAATGAAAATTTTTACAAGTGATCTACATTTCGGACACAATCGAATTGTAGAATTTACAAATCGTGCTGTTGATTGTGGTTCGCAAAGTAATCACACTCAATGGTTGATTGATCTTTGGAATACTGAGGTATCTGCTGGTGATGTTGTCTATCACCTTGGTGACTTTTCATTCTTTAAAAAGTACGAAGATGTTGCTGGCGTAGCATGTCAATTGAAAGGTAATAAGATTTTTATCAAAGGTAATCATGATCGCCGTGAGCATTTGGATCAACTTGTAAAGGACGACCTTATCACAGCATGGTATGATTACAAGGAAATCAAACTTGGTGATACTTCTGTAGTACTTTTCCATTTTCCTATTGCTTCATGGCACAAACAAGGTTATGGTGCATATCACCTACACGGTCATTGTCATGGTAATTTTAAGGATTCACATGGGAAAATGCTTGACGTAGGCATTGACAGCATGTATAATTTGTATGGAGTTCATGGTTTTATTGATGAAAACCAAATTCACGAAATTATGAAAGAAAAAGAATTATATCTTGCAGATCAACATAGAAAGGATTTATCTTGACAATTAGCGCAACAGTAATCGCAGACAGTATTAGTCCAGAAGGTGTACGCATTACTACACTGGAATTGGAATACCCACGATTTATCCATGCTGAACTAATGACACATCGTGTGTTCAGTCGTAACAGTGCATCAAGTCGTGCTATTCCAATTAAGACAATGCTCGATACCATTACGTTTAATCCTGCTCGTCCTGTGCATTGGGGTAAAAACCAAGCAGGTATGCAAGCAAAAGAAGAGCTAGAGCAACCGAATAAAATTCGGGCACAGTCTATTTGGAATGCAGCAATGATTAGTTCTGTTAAATTTTCGGAACAGATGCACGATGCTGGTGTACACAAGCAAATTGCCAATCGCATCACCGAACCATTCCAGCACATGAAAGTAGTTGTAACATCTACCGAGTGGAATAATTGGGATTGGTTGCGTAATCATCCTGACGCACAACCAGAAATTAAAGTACTGGCAGAAAAGACAATTGAAGCTCGTGCAAATTCTGTACCTCAGAAACTAAAACATGGTGAGTGGCATGTACCTTATGTACAAACTAAACGACACGAAGCTGGTTATCTAGAATACTTTGATGAAACAGGTAAGCAAATCTCCGCACATGAAGCCATCATGATCAGTGCGAGTTGCTGTGCCCAAACCTCATACCGTAAGTCAGATACCAGTCTAGAAAAGGCAGAAAAGATCTACAAGCGATTAATTGAGAGCGAACCATGTCATGCCTCACCTGTAGAGCATCAAGCCGCTGTGATCGATTTTAGCTACTCCAAAGCTAGTGACTCAAATACATGGCCTGTAGGTATTACACACATTGATCGTGAAGGTAACCTGTGGTCTGGTAATTTCCGTGGTTGGGTGCAATATCGCCAACTCGTACCTAATAACGCAAAGAAAGGTTAATTATGATTAATGAAATCGATATCAAAGATTGGCAGATGCTAACAGAGCCTCTTACAATTTCAAATCTTGTAACAAATGATGTTTTCAGTATTCAAGATGAAACAGAAAAATTATTCAAACACATTGGTTATGTGAATAACAGTATTGTTGCAGTATTAATTGGTGACAATGTTTCACCAACCTATGTTTTTCCAGATTTTATGAAGGTGTTCCATTGGAAACCACAGCAAGAAACAAAAGTAAATCTTACAAGCAATTGATTAAGGCTGTAGCAGATAGTTCTGGATACCTCTCTTATGAAGTTGAGGACGTACTGGATCATTTGATTGGTAACATTCAATTACTACTTGCAAAAGGTGTAGACGTAAAGTTATCAGGTCTTGGTACAATAAGGGTTTCTCCTATGAATGTAAATAACACGTTGCACGGTAAGAAAGTGTGTTATACTACGCATCGTCTGTCGTTAGCAACAGATGAACCAATGCGTAGATACTTACAGGAAAACTATGTTGGAAGATCAAATTTCGATGAATTGCAAGACGAGCGAAAGCAAGTCAGTGTGGCCCTTCCCGATGCATAATGGACAAAGAACGGAGGAAAGTCAGAAACTTCTAAACACTAAGCGTTTTCCTAAACAAAAGGAAGACACTTCAGATTGGGAAGAAGCTCTGTTTTAATGATGAAAATACTAAGTGTAGAACGTATTCTAAATACGAAAGGATTACCATCATGGGTTTATAAGGCTGCTTTCGAATTGAAAGTTGGTGGTTATTTACCAACAGGTGAGTTCTTTGAAAAATTAGATGATGTAGAATTAGAACATCTACGAGAGTGTGCAAAGAATATAAGTACAAAAGACTTCTTTAGTTTTGAAACAATGTCAAGAGAAGCCGAAGAAAATCTTGAGTATTTGTGTTTGTTGTGTTTCATTCTTGCAGTCGGTGAAGGTGAGGTAGAACTAACACCTGATATGCTATCAACATCACTAGAATCATTGTTCATATTCATTAGCATTGAATATATGTATCGCAAAGGCGAAATTGACATTAATCGTGAAAATTATTCATTGATTGATGGTAATAAGCCGGTCATTAAAACGAAAGGATCGAAATGAGAGTTCATATCGGTAGATTCCCAAAAGATGGCTCAGAACGTAAAATTTCTGTTAAACTGCACAAGTGGGATAGTTGGAATGCAGATCATACGATTGCTATAATTGCACACCCTCTGTTGGTACAACTGAAAGAAACGAAACATGGTTCGCCACAGGTTGACATTGAAGATGTACCAGATGATCTTAAAGACAAAGATACACATAGGCGATGGGATTGGGTGTTGGATGAAATTATCTTTGCTATGCAAGAAATTGCAAAAGATGACAATGGTGATTCTCAGTTTTATGATCATTCAGAAGTTGATGAATCTAAAGACTTCATGACACAAGTTAAACAAATAAAAGTGGATCGTGAAGGTCTTGAGGCGTATCATAAACGCATTCAGAACGGGTGTGTTTTATTTGGTAAATATTTTCAAGCACTTTGGGATTAACGATGAAAACACATGAAGAATTGGAACGTGAAGCCTATATAAATGGTTATATGAGACTTGCTAGTTCATACGCTACAATTATCGATATTCAAGAACAATTATCGATGGTTGATGGTATTGACTATGATCAATCAGATGAAATTGACGAACTGATTGAAGATGTTGAATACTGGAGGAAAAGAGCAATTGAAGCAGAAGGTATCCTTGAATCGCTCGAAAAATAAATCGAGAAGTATTGACAAAGCAATTGAAATTGATGTATACTCTAGGTTCTCTGAATCTGACTTAGAGTTTGTACATAAAGAAGATGAAGAAAGTGCATTGTATCTAATGGATAGTTACAATGAGTTTAACCAAGAAAGGAAATATTATGACTGAACAAGAATTCAAACAAGCCCTAGACAAAGTAGTACTAGAAGGTATTAACAAACTTGGAGCGGGTGTTGTACTTGGTTCTCTAGCAGTAGTAACACGCTTTACTGAAGTTGTATATGATATGCAAACTGTAGAGCGTCTGCATCAATCTGCTGTTGAATCAAAAGTTGCAACAGAACAAACTGCTGGTGAATAATGACAGAAGATGAATTTGAATACAGGCTTCAAGAATTAGTTTATGAAGCTAATCAAGAAGAAATACCGATTGATTATATTTATTCAATTCTAAATCGTCAAACAATCATTGCCGAAACCATATTGCGTCTAGGCATTGAAAAAGCATACAAAGAAAGGTTTCACTGATGAAATACGTAGTTAAGTTCACAAATGGATATTGGAAAGTTTTCGATACTATTCAATATTCTGACTTTATGCTCTGCAATCTCAAGACTGAGGCAGAGTTTCATTGCAAGCGTTTGAACGCTAAAGGTTAAAACCTTTCTGCCTGTAGGGTTATTCCTACAGGCTATTTTTCTGTGCTACAATACAAGTTCTTAACTACGGAGAACAGAAATGATTGATAAAAAAGACGATACGTTGAAGCTGGCGCTGGAAGCACATCGAGCACTGCGAGAGTGGATCAATGCTGTGCCAAAAGACACGCCGTTACCAGCCATGCCGGGTATTGATGGCGATTGGCTTGATGAAGTTGACTTGAAGATTCAAACCGCATTGGCAGAACAGCCAGCACAGCAGGAGTCGATAGCAAAAGATGCTGAGGAATGGGGTAGTCGATTGAATGAGGCTTCTTGGGCAGCGATTGAAGCGTGGAATGCAGACCGAATGGGGCCAATGTCCGCTGCTGTTTTTAACAATCTCAAGGGTGTAATTCGTGCTGGAATCCTAAAATATTTGGAATTGACAGATAACCACAAATTTTAGTCAACAATTTAACTTAGCGAAAATTCTGTGCTACAATACATCCATCATCAACAAACAAGGAGTAATCTGATGAAAAACCAAACCGAATACGAAGTACTGATTGTTCGCAACACTTGCGTCAATCGTTTGTACGATGTGGTTCGTGTAGACTACATGAATGAAGATGTAGAATTCATTGCACAAGCACTTGAATATGAAGATGCTGTGGGTCTTGTTGTCGAACTTGAAGAAATCAACTAATATTCTAAATCATGCAATCCTCTTACTTTAAAACCAGCAAAGAAAAAGCTCGTAAATTTCGTCGTGAGTACGATGATGAACATCAGAATCGTCAATTTGAAAAGAAACGTGAGAAATATCGTGATGAACGTAGGAAACAAAAACGTCCTGAAAATTGGAGTTGAAGAATGAACGAACGAATTAAAGAACTTACTGTAGAGGCTAACGATCAAACTGGTAATAAGTTTGATTTAAATCATAAGCCCTTAGATGCTTTCTTGGGAAAGTTCGCCGAGTTGATTGTTCGGGAATGTTCTACACTTGCATTTGATGGACCCAAAGGAATCTTAGAACATTTCGGAGTTGAAGAATGAAATCTTGGTTGTGGAAAATCGCTATAGTTATTTTTATTGGTTGGGCACTCATCGACTACAATCAAACTGTCAACGAAGAGCGTTTAAAGCGACAATCTATCGAACAAGAATTTAAAGAAAGAGAAAAGCAATGCATTGTCGATGCCTTGTATCATGAAGCTCGTGGTGAGGGTGAATTTGGCATGAAAGCTGTAGCAAATGTAATTCACAATCGCTATGAGCATCCTGCCTTTCCCAATACCTATTGTGGTATAATCAATCAGCGTAAACAGTTCAGTTATACGCTGGAAGATAAACCACAAGGTAGTATGCTCAAGGCATTGCACCGTGATCGTCAAGCGTACAAAACCGCAGAACAAATTGCCGATGAAATGCTGGAAGGTAATTTCCAAAAGTTTCTACCATCTACAGTTTTGTGGTATACTACGCACAAGGTTAAAAATTATTGGACTAAAACCAAGAAGGTTGTAGCTCAGATTGGTAACCACAAGTTTTACTCTGATAAGGAAAAGAAATGAATATTGTAGCTACAGATATTCCAAAGACAATTGAAGATTATCAAATTGCACTAAATGCAGCATTTGAAGGTGGTAAAGCTTATGGTGCTGCTGCCGAGCGTGAGGCGTGTGCGAAGGTGTGTGAGGAAAAACTAGGGCCAACTACAACTGCCTTTTACGGCAAAACATACGCCGCCGCCATCCGAGCAAGAGGTAAAAAGTGATTCGCTGGATTGGAACAGGTGCATATTTGATTGGTATGATCTTGACTGCACTGAATATTTACCCATTGAATCTAATCTTTGGTGCAATTGGTGGTGTAATGTGGTGTATTGCCGGTGTACAATACAAGGATAAAGCGTTGATTCTGGTAGAGGCTGCATCTGCTGGCATCTATTTGTTTGGTTTAATTTTGTGGGGTCTGAAGTGAAATACTACACAATTGCCTATCCCGGTGAATTTGGTCAGCTCGTTAAAGAAACATTTAGTGAAGATCAAATTATTCGGTCATATTACAAATATTGGTATGGTAAAATGGTACAAGCCAATAAACATGATATAATTAGTAGAGAATTGTGCATTGATGATTGGATTGTGGTGCATTGGGCACTAGAGACAGACCAGTTTGGTAACAAATTGCAATAAATTGTAACAATGACCCTTTAATTTGCTCAAGTATTCGCACAAGTCAAAAATTCATGTATAATTGATCCCATCGCAACACACTGATGGAGAAAGCAATGAAAGAAGTTATCTTCGCTATGGACAAAGGTGAAACTCGTGAAGATGAAAATCGTGACTGTACCGTTCGTGCCCTTGCCAACGCTGCACTAATGGACTATGATGATGCACATGAACTGCTGGCGTATCATGGTCGTCCATCACGCCGTGGTGCTAAGTTCTCTACAATGTTCCCTGCTTATGCTGAAGCTGGTTTCACCAAGGTAACTGCTTTTGGTACTACTAAAGCTTCTCGCTATGTTCGTCATCATTTTGGTAACATGATCGAAGATTGTGAAAAAGGTATTACCCTTGAAAATTTTTGCAAAAAATACAACAAGGGTCGCTACATTGTGGTATACTCTGGTCACGCACTTGCAGTTGTCAATGGTCAGATCATCGACAAGTTTGCAAACCCTGCTAACAAACGTGTTGTTCTCGCTTTTTCTAAACCCTAAACTGAAAGGAAACTTCAAATGAACTCTTCTAAAGCTCTCGCTTCTCTGATCGAAAAATCCAACGGTAAAATGCTCACCGTTACTTTCATCAAACAAGATGGTAGTGAACGCACCCTGAACGGTCGTCTTGGTGTTCGTAAATACATCAAAGGTTCTTCCTTGAAGAAAAATTCACCCGAATACATTACTATTTACGATGTACAGAACAAAGGTTATCGTAGTGTAAATCGTGACACTATCGTTGCTGTTCGTTGTGAAGGTATCGAGGCAGTTGCAGTAAAATAATTGACTAGTCCGTGGGGTTATCCTCACGGGCTTTGTTTTTTTGTGCTATAATTCATCTTATACGTCAACTACTCAAAGGATTTCAAACATGAACTGCGAACAACTCTTCTCTCAAGCTGACGCTGCTGGTCGTGCTGCTGTTGCAAATATGCAGGTTCGTCCAATGGTTGTAACTCAGCATGCAAACCCTCTGGATGATTCTTCTGCTCCTGTTCGTCAGTACTATGTCGAAGATGGTGTATGTGGTTTCGCATGGATTAAAATCCGTCCTGCTCGTGGTGAATTTGTCAAGTGGTTGAAGAAAAACAACATTGGTAAGACCGACAGTTTCGAAGGTGGTTACATGATCTGGATCAGCGACTACAATCAGAGCATGCAGAAGAAAGAAGCCTATGCTCGTGCATTCGCAAGAGTCCTCGCTGACAACGGTATTCGTGCATATGCTTTGTCTCGTATGGATTAAATTGTAACAAGACGGTTTTGGACAATTTTTTGCTGTATAATTCACCCATCGACAACGTAAACAGGAGTAGATAATGTACAAGTTCTATTGTGACCCCGGACATGGTTGGATGGCTGTCAAAGCGCACGAAATCATCAATCTCGGTATTCTGCACAAGATTAGCTCTTACAGCTACATTCGTGGCAAGACGGTCTATCTTGAGGAAGATTGTGATGCAGCAGAATTCTTCAAAGCTTACCGTGAAAAGTACGGTGCTGACCCGAAGTATGCATACAAACATACTGATCGTCGCAGTCCAATTCGCAGTTACGATTCAGTGAATGCAAACAAAATTGCAAAGGCTGCTCTTGGTGATAAAGCTCATTGTGTAAATCTCATTTAAAGGAAATAAAATGATCGAGTATAAAGGTAAACAAGTTCTGATTTCTGATATTCTGCATGATGCGGCTGATATCTTTTTGCGTTATAATAAAAATGATACAGCACCACGATACCAATTGATGTATACAGGTGGACACCTTATTGGGAAATATTCTCTACAAAAAAGTGTAGCTGAAGCAGAGCGTTTTTCATGCTGTGCAGTGGATGCTGCAATTGCGTATAATTTCGGTCTTGAACGCTGGTGTGATGATACCGAAAAGCTTTCAAAGAAAGTCAAACAAGGTCTTCGTAACATGGGTTGTCCAACTGGTTCTAGTACTGCATTTTCAAAATATGGTGATACCCCTTATACTGATGTAGAAAAGCATGAAGTACAGGGTATGCGTTATATGTGGCTCAAGTGGGCTGCTATGATGGCAGAAGAGCAAGGTGTTTGATGTTTCGTCTACTGGCTAAAGCACTTGGTGAAAAAGCTGGAAAAGATGACAATGAAGCAGATAAAGTTGCTTGGATTCGTGTTATAATTCTAGCTCAAGCTGTAGCAACCAATCTTTTTATTGTTGCTGGTGTAATAAAACATTGGTGAATAGGAGTTTATATGCGAAAGTTCAGTGAAGTTCTAGAAGACTATCTTGATGAACGTGATAAACTAAACGGTGATTACTATGATAATAAATTCATCGGTTCTAGAACTGATGGTAGATATCGTATGATTGAATATGCACAAGAGATGGACACAATGATTCACGGAGTTGATAATGATCAGAATTGAAAAAGTCGAAGGTGTTCCAATGATTACAGAGTACAGTGTTACTATCTTACTGAAAGATATACCACATACAGAATACTTTCATGATCAACAGCAGGTAAAGAACGTACTTGATAAACTGGATAAACTCGGTAAAAAGTATATTCTATCTGCTACTTTGCACCCTGTGCATTGAAAGTATTTATGTCTAAAAATATGTCGATTGACGAACTCAGAATTTTGATGAATTACATATATCATCATCATTCACCGTTTTATGCTAAAGAAAACTCACGCATTATCAAATATGTTGACCCACATGTTGATATGCGTACAGGAGAATGCTTCAGCATTACATTCAGAATGTATCATGGTGAACGTAGTTTTTATACAACAAACGAGTTTCGTGATGCAGAACCATTGTATAATCGAATAATGCAATGGTTAAATTCAGAGGATAAAAATGCCACGTAAGAAAAAGAAAGAACCGAAACAACGCAACTGGACGGTTCAACATGTAATGCGAAAAGGTGTACAAAAGCACCGAAACAAAAAGCGAGAAGCTAAACAGAAAGGATATGATAATGAGTGAGTTTTTCAATAAACTATTTTCAGCACAAACAGTATTTATTTTGGCTTTGATCAATTTTGCTATTGCAATTTTCACAGGTAATGTTCCTGCAATTTGCGGTTGGCTTGTTGCTGCTATCGGTGCTGGTCAACTGATGATTCTAGGAAAATAATCATGGGTTCAGGTGATCGTTTTACTTGCGGCAATTCAAATGGTTTTGGACTTGGTTTTTACTACACCAAATTTCCATTTGCTCATACAATCAGTATTAATTTTTTGTTCTGGTATGTAAGTATTGGAATTGGAAAAGGATATGACGAATAAATATTCAGAATATTGGTCGTGGGAAAATAGGCATTTACGCCTTGATATTACTCGATATGGTATCAATGGTAAGATGTTCTATTTAATGCAACCAGATGAATTACTTGAATCAATTCAGATTCTAAATAAACAAATCGACAGTTACAAACCAAGTATTTCAGGTATCGATATTCCAGCACAAGAACGTCACGCAGAACACATTGCAGCATGGCAAAATGCTCAATACAATCTAAGTCAGAAAGGATACAACAATGCAGGTTGAATTAGCGAAAGAAAATGAAGATGGTAGTGCAGTCTTTACTTTTGACATGACACCACAAGAGACTAAGATGATGGTCCTGTACGGCATCAAATGCGCCATAGAAGCCGCTTTGAAGGATGCTGAAGCTTGGGATGGTGATAAGGACTTACAAGCTTTACAAAGCGATTCTGCTGGTCTTAATGAATAACCCTACAGTTTGATCAACTTTTGTTAGACTCCAAAAATCTGTGCTACAATTGAGCCATAGTCAGTTAGCAAAGCTAACTTCCCATCGACAACACAATGAGGTTCCAAATGAGCAAAGTTATTAATCACGTACAACTTACACCTACACTGGCTTTGACTGAGTGTAAAGATGGTTTTTGGTTGTATGATGAAACTCGTGGCTTCAATCTTGCAATGCGAGCAAAAACCAGTACCAATGCATTTGTTGAAGCTCTTGAGTACTATCAAAATCGACTCAAAGAAGTAGAATCTCAGTATTCAAATCTGAAAGCAAAAGTGGATAATTTTGTTTCCAATTTTGTTGATGAAGAAAGTGACTATTAATCATGAAAGCTTACAAACATCTGGTAAAATATGCGCTGGCGCAGGGTTACAACATCAGCGTTTGGGACGGTGTTATCGTGACTGGGAAAC
>OGWN01000031.1_pt1 | contig 20643 bp, 27 predicted proteins | sample 1575921 | NCBI WGS metagenome assembly OGWN01 (sample SAMN07581531, study PRJEB24739) | freshwater metagenome
GTTTCCCAGTCACGATATAAAGGCATCAACTTTCTTGCAATGAAAAACCCCTGTAGTATCAACAACTTACAGGGGTCTATTCCCTACCAAAGTGTAGGGTTATTTAGTCGTTTCAGCCGATTCTTACGATCTGGATGCGCTACATTATGGAGAAGTATAATGACTGTAACACTTGAGATGCTTCCGCAGTTTGACCGTAAGCGTCATGGTGGACTGTTTGATCGTGGCTCAGCTGATAGCTGGTATAGCCGTCCTCGTAGCCCTCACTGGTATCCAGAGGGTACTGGGTTTGGTCCACGTGTAACTGACCTCACTGACGCAGAGATAGCCGAGTACCATGCTGGTTATGATTACAATGAACAGTTCGGTGGAAAGAAGGACTACAACTGATGGAACAACGTCTCGAAGAAATTATGCACATTGCTCAAGAGGAGTGTGCTGAAGTAACGCAAGCAATCAGTAAGGTGTTCCGTTTCGGGTTCGCTGGCGTCCACAATGGTAAGTCCAACAAGCAGTCTCTTGAAGAAGAGATCGGCGACTTGGAATGTATGATTGAGTTGCTGAAGCTGGAGTTCGCAATCGACCGTGAAGCTGTCGAGCAAGCCAAGATTCGCAAGGCTGAGAAACTGAACACGTGGTCTAAACATATTCGCACTGAGGTTGTATGATCCAGATTGAAGGGTTGACCAAAGAACAAGTTGCAATGCTCGACGAGATGTGGGCATGCGACAGCATGGACGAGATCCATGCATGGTTGGAAGAGTTGCCAGAGGCTAAACGTCCGATGGCTGAGGTGCTGTGGGAGATGCTCATTCTCGCAAGCATTGACGAAGATTTGGAAGATTTGAGCGACGCAAGGGACGTCCTAGTTAATTTTATTTGATTTGTAAGAGGAAATCGTGTATAATAAGCAGCTGAAACCTAGAGATCTGGTAGCAAAGGATCTACGCACTCCGAAGTACCGCATGCGTGTCGTGGAGTCTAAGGTTCGGCACACCCGCAAGGTTAAACACAAAGGGAAACACGATGAACAATACCTATGAGTTGAGCAAGCAAGGTCTTACGACTACGCTTACTGTAAAAGACCACGACTACGATGTGGTTGAATTTACGTTTAGGAAGAAGCTGGTTGATGAGAAGGGTAAAGTCCTCATCGATAGCAAGTATGAGATGTTCTTCTCTAACCGTGAGATCAAAGACTTCTTAGAGCCTTTAGTTAATGATTTGAAAGTGAGATTTGAAAATGACCCAAACCAACCTTGACCAACTGAGAGAAGATGTCCTACAAAAACTGCGCACTGGTGAAACCACTGTCCGATTTACCAAAGTCGATGGCACAGAGAGAACGATGCGATGCACCCTCGTCGAATCAAGTATCCCAACAGACAAACAACCCAAAGAAGGTTCGTCTAGCAGCACTGCTGGATCCGCACTTCGCGTCTTCGATCTCGACATCGGCGAATGGCGCAGCTTCCGTCTCGATTCCCTAATCACCTACTGAGGTATATCATGAAAATCGTTCTGCTTATTGCATTTATTCTGTTTATGATCGTCATTGGTCCACTGCTGACCATTTGGGCACTGAACACTCTGTTCCCTGTTCTGGCGATTCCGTACGCAATCGAGACTTGGGCTGCTGTTGTGCTGCTTGGTGGTTTCCTGCGTGCCAATGTTTCCATCAAGAAGTGAGGTATTATGGCTATTACAATTTCGTCTCCTGAAGACAAAAAGAAGATCATGGCTGCAGTCAAAGAGATTAGTGACTCTATGACTCGCACCGAAGCTGAACGTGATCTGATCAAGGACATCATCAAGGATGTTTCCGACAACTTCCAGATTCCACGTAAGGTCGTCAAGAAAATTGCTGTCACATATCATAAGCAAAACCTGACTCAAGTCGAGCAGGAACACGAAGAGTTCGTCGAGTTGTACGACGACGTTACAAAGGTCTCAAGTAACCCCTAATCCCGTAGGGTTATTCTGTTGACTTTTATTCCGCTTTGCGGTATAATAGATATTATATTATGGAGGTTACAAACCTATGGCAACTACCGCAAAGCGTCAGAAGCTGATTGAACGTGCAGAACGTATGATCAAAGGTACGGAGCGAGTTCTCCGTCCTGATCACTACATGTCTGACCTGATCGGCGCACTCAACTACTACAACGTAAACCACGACGACAAAGAAAAGAAGAAGTGGTTCCTCAAATACATCGCACAAACAGACAAGAAGCTGGCAGTTGAACTGCTGAAGGTGGACGAGTACCACTTCCGCTATGCTGGCATTCTTGCACGTTTGCTTGACGGTGGCTCTGCTCTCCAAGAGAAAGAGTTCAATCACCTGCAAGAGCGCATTGAGTTCCTCAAGACTCAAGTCGGTGCTCGACAGAAATCCCAAGACAAGGCTGATAAGAAAGCTGCTGATGCAGCTAAGGCTAACACTAACGTAATCTCTATCCAACAACGCATGGATGAGAAAGCCCATGAGTTGGCTGGTGAGATTGAAGGAGCAATTGATGACTTTGTCCTCAACAAGACTAGCGACTTCTCGACGAAGAATTATCTTCTGGCAAACCAAGTCGCTGGAGCAATCGCCAAGCGAATCGGCGAGTTCTACGTCCCACTCGCAGCAGAATTGCGAGAAGCCTATGAAGGAAAGTGCCCTCAACTTAAAGAGGGATACTCCCACTTCACCAAACGAGAACTGAAGAAGTTTATCGAGTTTGTTGATGGCATCATCTCTGACTGCACTCAACAAGTTCAAACTGCTAAGGTCAATCGTGCGCCACGTAAGCGTAAACCTGTCTCGCCGATCAAGCAGACTGCTAAGGTCAAGTACCTTAAAGAGTTCCCCGAACTCAATCTGAAGTCTGTCGCACCTGCGAACATGGTTGATGCTACCGAAGTCTGGGTGTACAACACCAAGTACCGTCGCATTGCTGTGTACAAAGCAGAGGTTGGTTCTCTGTCTGTCAAGGGTACCACCATCGTTGGATTCTCTGTTACTGAGTCCAAACAAATGACGCTACGCAAACCTGAAGAGTTCTTCAAGGGATTGTCTATCGGCAAACGTGCGTTGAACGCTAAGTTGAAGACGCTTACTACCAAGCCAGCTGTACCTAACGGTCGTATCAACGAAGAAACAATTATCCTTGGAGCATTTTGATGATTCTAGTAGATTATAGCCAAGTTAGTTTGGCAGCGATTCTTACCTTCCAACGAGAGTTGAAGGGTACTGAGTCTGAGGTGAAGAATCTGATTCGTCACGTAACCCTCTCCACACTCAAGTCGTACAAGAAGAAGTACGGTAAAGAGTACGGCGAACTGGTTGTATGTTGCGATGGTCGTAAGTACTGGCGCAAAGAAGCATTTGCTCACTACAAAGCAGGTCGTAAGAAAGCACGTGAAGAGTCCGAACTGGATTGGAAGCTGATCTTTGATACACTGTCTGAGATGCGTGAAGACATCGCCAAGTATTTCCCGTGGCGAGTTATCCACGTAGAACGTGCAGAAGCCGATGACGTCATCGCTTGCATGACCAAGTGGGTTCAGACCAACCAGCTGGTGCAAGAAGGTTTGATGGAAGAGCCGCAGAAGGTTTTGATTCTGTCTTCTGACAAAGACTTCAAGCAACTACAAGCTGAGTGGAATGTCAAGCAGTGGTCGCCGATGCAGAAGAAGTATGTGACTGCCACCAAAAAAGAAATCCGTGACTGGATGATCGAGCACATCGTTAAGGGTGATGCTGGTGATGGTGTACCGAACATTCTTTCTCCTGATGACATCTTCCTTCAAGAAGGTGTGCGCCAGAAACGCATCAGCGCAGAGCGTCTTGCTGAGTTTATCGAGAAAGGTAAGGATGCTTGCCGTAACGAAACCGAACGACGTAACTGGGATCGTAACGCAACTCTTGTCGCATTTGAACACATCCCCGAAGATGTGTACAATGAGATTACACAGACGTATCTAAATAACAAACCGAAAGGCGACAAGATGGCAGTCATGCAGTATCTGATTGAAAAGCGTTGCCGTCTTTTGCTTGATGAACTAGACGATTTTTAAGGATAACAATGGCGAAATATATCACTGAGATTTTAGACGAGATCAACAGCGACCCCAAGAAGATTGAGCAGTACAAAGGTAATGCTGCACTGCGTTTCATCTTTGAACATGGCTTCATTCCAGAGAAGAAGTTTGTTCTTCCAGAGGGAGATCCTCCGTACAAGAAAGATGCTGCACCGTTAGGTATGTCACCTGCCAATCTCTATCAAGAGGTTCGTAAGCTGTACGTATTCTGTCGTGCTGATCTGACCACAGTTCGTCGTGAGACTCTCTTCATCCAGTTACTTGAGAATCTACATCCAAGTGAGGCTGAGTTGATTCTTGCAATCAAAGACCAACGATTGACGAAGAAGTACCCGAAGATTACACACAAGCTAGTTGCAGATGCAGGGTTTGTTCCACCGCCACCTGCAAAGGAGACGAAGGTAAAAAACTCAAAGGCTCCAGCAGCGACTGGAGCCCAATCTACCGAAGAAAAAGTTTGACTCTCAAAGAAAAGTGTAGTAAACTTATACGTAAGATAATGAATGGAGTGAGAAATGCCTAACTGGTGCGATAATAGTGTCCGTCTGACGCATCAAGACAAAGAAAAGATTGATGCGCTGGAGAACGTACTGAAAGACCAGCAAGACTGCGAAGTCTTTTATCATCTGCGTCCTCGACCAGTTGAGGAAGATGAGAACTGGTACGAGTGGAACTGTAACAACTGGGGTACGAAATGGGACATGACCATCATCGACTTCAATCGTGAAGATGATCATACCGTTTGGATCTCATTTGAGACTGCATGGTCTCCTCCGATCGCAATGTATGAGTTCTTGGTTGGCGAAGGTTGGGAAGTCGAAGCCTATTATCATGAGAGTGGTTGCGCATTCTGTGGTAAGTTTACTAACGAAGATGGTGAAGACTTTTACGAGTACGACTTCCGTGATCGTGAGAGCATTGAAGCTATCCCGCAAGACATTGAAGAGTTTACTGGTCTGCTAGACTATCATGATCAATGCAAAGAAGATGGGTACTTCGATGAAGAAGAAGTGGATTGATGCGTTTATGGATACAGCCGAGCGTTTTGCTCAGCTATCAAGCGCAAAGCGTTTACAGGTTGGTGCGGTAGTCGTTCAAGACAATCGCATCATCTCTATTGGGTACAACGGTACTCCTGCTGGTTGGACTAACGAATGTGAGGGTGAAGATGGAAAAACTAAAGGTGAAGTTATTCATGCTGAAGAGAACGCTATACTCAAGCTGGCTCGTGATGGCGAACGAGGCAATGGTGCCGATCTATTCTGCACTCACGCTCCTTGCATACAGTGCGCTAAACTCATTTATGGCGCAGGGGTAAAGAAGGTTTACTACCGTCATACATATAGAGACGAGCAGGGTATCGACTTTTTGCGTAACTGTAACATTGAAATTGAAAGGGTATCATGAGTGTAACTATTAAGAATCTTGAGAGCGCATTGGCTGGTGAGTCAATGGCGCACATCAAGTACCGCTACTTTGCTAAGCTGGCAAGAGCAGAAGGTTTTGAAGAAGTTGCTAAGCACTTCGAGCATACAGCTGATCAAGAAATTCTCCATGCGTGGGGACATCTTGAATTGCTAGTTGGTAAGCCAGACACCAAGCGTTGTCTTGAACTTGCCATTGAAGGTGAGACTCACGAGTATACTGCCATGTATCCAAAGATGCAAGCAGAAGCAATCGCTGAGGGTAATCAAGAAGCTGAACGTGAAGCTGCGCATCAGATCGCTGAGTCGCAAGCGCACGCTGAAGAGTTCCGCAAGGTACTGGCTCTAGCTGAGAAGCGTTTCGCTGCATTGGCTAAGGTTGAGAAGCGTCACGCTGAAGCATATCAGAAAGTAAAGGAGAGTCTATGAGCGAGCAGAAAGAACGTATCTATGTTTGCGTTGTCTGTGGTCACCAACTGTCTGAAGCAGACTGGCTGAGTCTTCCTGACGAAGTCAATTGCCCAGAGTGTGGCGTCTCCAAGAACGACTACGTACTCATGGAGTAAGAAATTTTCAAAAAAGTTCAAAAATATGTTGACTTTTAATGAAAACTGAAGTAGAATTCTACTAAATAGATGGTAAGGAATAACCCTCACGTGTTGAGGGTCTTACCAAAAAGATGTTGACTTTAATTCAAAAGGGTTGTATAATTTCTATTATGAAATCGATACTGTGTTTAGTTTCCAGAATGCATAAGCAGCAGCTACCACTCGTAGCTGGTTGGAACAGCACACGCCCATCATTTGCCTATGCGAATGAGATTGATGCGGAGGGTTTTGGTAAGAAGAAGTGATGTAAGACTGAACGTCTACTTACCAAAACCCTCGGAGCGAAAGTTTCGAGGGTTTTTTGTTTTAACCTACCATCGTGTAGGGTCTTTCAGAAAGTTGTTGACTTATAAAGCTGCTTGCTGTATAATTCGTGTTCTGATTGATTGAGTGCTTCGGCTCTCACTGTTCCTTAAAAATTAGGACTCTGTTTTGAACGGTCAGCGATCTTGGTTCGCTGAGGTTGCTGACCGTATGTTGGGGATTCGCCAAGTTGGTAAGGCATCGGATTTTGATTCCGACATTCGGTGGTTCGAGTCCATCATCCCCAGCCAAACAAGAGCGCATTGCGTAACCTGAAGTGCGGTCACAGGACATCGAAAGGTGTGTTAGCCGTGGTAGTGTGCTCCTGTTTGGTAGTTTATTTTTGAAAGAGAGGACGATATGAAGCGAGGTAAACGCTAGTGTCGCCCAAGTCCCCGTATGGTCTTGGGTTGGCACGTAAAATCAAATAATACGGACAACCCACTCGTGGCGTTAATGGTAGCGTACATGACTCTTAATCATCGAGGTCTGAGTTCGAATCTCAGCGAGTGGACCATATGGGGGTATAACTTAACGGCTAAAGTAGCTGGCTTTTAACCAGTTAATCAGAGTTCGATTCTCTGTGCCCCTACCAGTTTCCTTTGGGGTGTTCTTAGTGTAGTGGTCTGCACACCATGCTGTGAACGTGGTAGTATGGGTTCGATACCCATAGAACACCCCAAAGGAAATTATGCCGCTTAAGCTAATCTGGTGAAAGCGTGGGACTGAAAATCCTGAGAGGTTGGATCGTAACCAACAGGCGGCACCAAAAGTTTTATTCCTCATGTAGCTCAAAGGTAGAGCAATCGGCTGATAACCGATAGACGAAGGATCGTTCCCTTCCGTGAGGACCAATATGGAAGTATGGCTGAGTCTGGTTTAAGGCACCTGTCTAGAAAACAGTGGGACGAGAGATCGTCACGTGGGTTCGAATCCTACTACTTCCGCCAAATTTTATATCGCATTCGACTTCAGGTGAGGTCACTAGGCTTTCAACCTAGCTAGAGGGGATCGTTACCCCTATGCGATACCAGTTTTATTGTGCATGAGCAAGCAAGGTGTAGGCGCTTCGCTGTTAACGAAGAATGAGCTAGGTTCGATCCCTAGATGCACAGCCAAATTTGTTGGGGAATGGTGTAACAGAATAGCACAACGGACTTTGACTCCGTTAGTTTGGGTTTGAGTCCCGATTCCTCTGCCAGTTTTTATCTCTCTATGGCGTAATCAGGTAGCGTGGTGCGTTTGGGGCGCAGCGGTCTAGGTTCAAATCCTAGTAGGGAGACCAGTTTTTGGGGTGATAGTGATAGAGGGCTACACGTCGGTTTTGCAATCCGAAGATCGGGGATCGTTACCCCGTCGCTCCACCAAGTTTTATACCGTAGAGACCACCTGATGGTGATACCCGACTGTCGATCGGAATGCGGCGAGTTTGATTCTCGTCTACGGTGCCAGTTTTGGAGATGTGATGTAATGGTTAGCATAGCACAGCAAAAAGTCAATTCTGTCTGTAGAATTGTTTCCGCAACACTAACGCTATCCCTCTGTGAAAGGGCTTGTACGTGGTTCGAATCCCGTCATCTCCACCAAAATTCGGGTCTGTAGTTCAATGGTAGAACGATACTTTGACATGGTATAGACAGAAGTTCAATTCTTCTCAGACCCACCAAGTTTTAGGTTAGTTACAGCAACGCATAACTGCACTGTCAATGGTTGACAAATTGCCTTCTAAGCAATCGTTTGTGGGTTCAAATCCCACTGCAAAACAAACTAGCCTGTTGTTTTCAATGTCCCTTTAGCATAACTGGAAAATGTACCATCCTACGAAGTTGGGGTATGCAGGTTCGAATCCTGTGGGGGACGCCAGATTTTCGCCGATGTGATGGAATTGGTATACGTGTTGGTCTTAGAAACCAAATTTTGTGAGTTCGAGTCTCACCGTCGGCACCAAGTTTAGGGTAGGTTCTGCAAAAACAAAACTAGCTGGTTCGATTCCAGCATTACGCACCAAAACCTAGCGTGATGTGCCACGGTGGCAATCAAACTACCCTGTTGTTTAATGGAGACGTTAGCCGAATCGGCATAGCGGCAGCTGCCTTGAAAGCAGAAGGCTCAGAAATGGGTGTGTGAGTTCGAGTCTCACCGTCTCCGCCAATTTTAATGAAAGGAGTGGCATATGCCGAGCGTATTTTTGACTAGTGATACGCACTTCGGACACGCTGGTGTGTGCCGATTCTTGCGTGAAGATGGAACCAAGTTACGTCCATGGGAAGATCCAGAAGAAATGGATGAAGCCATGGTAAAGGCTTGGAACGAGACAGTGAAGCCCACTGATAAAGTTTATCACTTGGGTGACGTTGTCATTAACAGAAAAGCATTAAAGACCTTACATCGTTTGAACGGTGAAAAGGTTTTGATCAAGGGAAACCATGACATCTTTAGATTGAACGAGTACACTACGTTCTTCAAGGATGTACGAGGTAGCCACGTGATGAATGGGTTGATCTTGACTCACATACCGTTGCACCCTGATCAATTGTATCGTTTTGGATGTAACATTCACGGTCACTTGCATAGCAACAGAGTTATGCATACTGACAAGTACGGTGTTCGTACTGTTGATCCACGTTACTTCTCTGTGTGCGTTGAACAAACTGACTTCAAGCCAATCTTGTTTGAAGAAGTTTTGGAGCGCATCAAGAGACAAGGTGGTCAAGTGGGTTTCAAAAACGGTAACCATTAATGGAGAGTGGGCAGGACGGTAATGCAGCGGATTGCTAATCCGTAGACCGTAGTAATACGGTCACTGGGTTCGACTCCCAGACTCTCCGCCAATTTTGCTTGCAAGCTGATCTCGGTGCTTCCGTGCTCCCGAGTTAGAATGACTGGAATGTAGACTCCCCTGACGAGAAAGCACCCAGTAAGACGGAGCCATGCCCCTGTGGACAAATTGGTAAAGTCAGCACTCTCAAAAGGTGTGCCAGCGGTTTCTCGGTTCGAGTCCGAGCAGGGGTACCAGAATTTAATGGGGATGTGATGGAATTGGTATACGTATCGGACTTAAAATCCGAGTTCTGTGGGTTCGAGTCCCACCATCCCTACCATGTCGCTGTGGTCTAATGGATAAGGCAACGGTCTTCTACACCGTACGATGGGAGTTCGAATCTCTCCAGCGACGCCAGATTGAAAAGCACCCGACTCTGAAAATGCGATTTTAATAAATAGTTGCATAGGAGGAAATATGGGCGCAAATCAATATAGCTATGGTAAGAAAATGTCCGAAGAGACTAAAAAGAAATTATCAGAAGCTAGTAAAAAACAAGTCTGGAGTGAAGAACGAAAACGACTACACTCCGAGCGTATGAAAAAAGTAGTAGCATCTAATCCAGAATCCTATAGTTCTGGTAATAGAGGCAGGGTTAAACGAATAGAGTATGATGGTATCTCATTTCAAGGTAAGTGGGAGCTATACTTCTACCAATGGTGTAAGGCTAATAATGTTGATATAAAGAAGTGTAATGAGTGGTTTGAGTATGAGTGGAATGGAAAACGAAAATACTTTCCAGACTTCTACTTACCAGAACATGAGACGTATGTTGAAGTTAAGGGATACAAGACTGAACGTGATGAAGCTAAATGGAGCCAATTCACAAAGAAGTTATTGGTCGTTGACAAAAAAGACATACCGAAACTTCTTAACAATACATACAAATTGGGTCTATAGCTCAAGGGTAGAGCAGCGAACTCATAATTCGTCGGTTACAGGTTCGAACCCTGTTGGACCCACCAGAGTTTATGTGCGTGTGTAGCTGAATTGGTTAGGCAGCGGATTGCAAATCCGTATCATGCAGGTTCAAGTCCTGTCACGCACTCCAAGATACCTGTTGACTTGTAAAGCAGGTTGATGTATAATAGTGTCTTAGTTGATGAGGTTCTTCGCTGTTGTTGATGAAGATACTTGTTGACTTGTAAAGCTGACTGAGGTATAATAATGTCTTAGTTAGTCGTTCTTTGAAAATTTGATCTTGTTTATGCACCGTTCGTCTATCGGCTAGGACACCAGCCTTTCACGTTGGTAAGATGGGTTCGATTCCCATACGGTGTACCAAACTTTATACACATGACAATTCAGTGTAGATGTTGAGAAAGTAGAGCCTCGAAAACTCTATGAATGAAGGAATCAGCGCAAATCTGGCTAGACTAGTAACTTCTGCTACCAACTATCACTACGGATCGCAACTGAAACGTACATGAGGAGAATGTGACCCATGAAAGCGAGGGTCTGCTGAGTTGTCAGTTGTATAAAGTTTATGGGTGTGCGGCGAAGTTGGAGAGTCGCAGCGGACTGTAAATCCGTTTCCTCTGGATGAGTAGGTTCGATTCCTACCACACCCACCAATATCGGTAGTCAGCAGACTACTGTCAATCTTGACATAGGGTCAAGCGTGTAAAGTTCGGGTCTCCTCCTGGAGGTCTTTTCGGTACTCACGATAGAAGTACGGCTAAAGTTCGTAATGCCACAGTTTCAAGGTCTCAAAGTGTTCATGGACGCACGCATGCCTGTCACGCATGAAGAAGGGGATCGTTACCCCTTGAGACCGCCATAAATACAATTGCGGGTAGGTCAAGCGACCCGAATGGTCTCATAAGCCATCTCGAGCGTGGAGCGTTACCACGACCCGCAACCAGTTTTTGCCCTTCTAGTATATTGGTATTACAGTTGCCTTGTAAGCATCAAAATGCGGTTCGATTCCGTGGTGGGGCACCAAGTTTTAGGATTCTTTCAGCAATTATAAACTTTCACTGTCTATGAAAAGAAAGCGAATCCTGTTGAATTATGCGCGAGTGGTGGAATGGTAGACACGCTGGTCTTAGAAGCCAGTGCCGAAAGGCGTGAGAGTTCGAGTCTCTCCTTGCGCACCAGTTATGCATCTTTAGCTCAGCGGTAGAGCGTCTCCCTTACAAGGAGAGGGTCGTAGGTTCAATCCCTGCAAGATGCACCAGTTTTAGGATAGGTTCTGCAATCAAAAGCATTCAACTTGTAATTGAAAAAAGCTAAAAACTATCCTGTTGTATTTCGGTGATGTGGCGTAGATGGATGCGCACCGCCCTCATAAGGCGAGGAGAGTGGATCGATACCACTCATCACCACCAGAGTTATTCGGAGTATAGCGCAGTCTGGTAGCGCATCTGCTTTGGGAGCAGAGGGTCGTAGGTTCGAATCCTACTACTCCGACCAAGTTTTAGGAAGGTTCCAGCAAATTCAAATTGCTAAACTTTTTGGTTGTCTAGCGACAAAACCCTTCCTGTTGATTTTTATTCCGAAGTAGCACAGCGGTAGTGCAGTTGACTGTTAATCAATTGGTCGCAGGTTCGATCCCTGCCTTCGGAGCCAATTTTATGGGCTGTTGGTATAGTTGGGAACACACCTGCCTTGCACGCAGGAGTCGGGAGTTCGACCCTCCCACGGTCCACCACTTAAACATTGAGGAACATTATGAACGTAGAGCCACTAGGTACACGAGTATACATCGCTGAAGTAAAGAAAGAACGAAAGACTGAGTCTGGGATTATCCTTGAAGGAGCCAACTCTGTTCGTGAAACAAAATTCGCTGAGGTACTCGCCATCGGCTATGACGTGAAGAAAGTTCGTGTTGGTAACAAAGTTATCATTGATTGGGGCAAGTGCGTACCTGTCAAGATCAATGATGTTGAACGTGCGATGATTGACGAGGAACATATTCTCGGTATCTATCGTGGAGAAGAATAAGTAGTAAAGAAGCCCTAATAGCTCAGTTGGTAGAGCAGCGCATTAGTAATGCGAAGGTCGGCAGTTCGAATCTGTCTTGGGGCACCAAATTCAAATGGATCTTCTAACTCGATACATGGAGTACGTAGAGAAAGAGGTCGGTGGTGTTTGTCCATTCACTGACAAGGATCGTGTACGTATGTATCATATTGGGTTTATGCAAGCAGTTCTTGCTAGACTCTTGTTAGAAGATAATCGTAATCTCCATATATTTCAGAAGATCATTGAGGAAGTCAAAGATGGTAGCAAAAAATGATATCACTGGTGACTCTATCATATCAAGACATTCTAAAGAGTATGAAGAGAACATCGTAAAGATTTTCGGCGATAAGTCTGAAGAGAGAGCCAGAAAGCAGAAAGAGAAAGAAGAATACTTCGCCAAACTCGCTGCTGAAACAAAGGCTAGGTTAGAAAGTTAATATCTCGATGGTGTAATGGCAGCATAGCGGTCTCCAAAACCGTTGGTTGGGGTTCGAGTCCCTATCGGGATGCCAATTAGGAGTTGTTATGGTACAACGTATGCGTACGGTTGTTGTGACAAACAAGGCACAGTGTAAGCTGTGCGGTGATGTGATTGAATCGAAACACGGACATGACTTCAAGTGGTGTAAGTGTGGAGAGATCGCCGTTGATGGAGGCAAAAACTACATCAAACGTGCGGCAAAGAATCTCGGTAACATTATCGAGTTAAGCGAGACGTACGATGAACCGTACGAATCGGAATTCTAATGCGGGTGTGGTGCTAGTGGTAACACATATCCTTGCCAAGGACAAGTTGCGGGTTCGATTCCCGCCACCCGCTCCAATTCTTTTATGAGGTGTTAAAGGTGTAATCATGAGAAAAATCAATATTGATGAAGTTAAGGCATTCATCGAGTCACAGGGTCCTAATACAAAAATCTACATTGGTGGTGACTCCGAGCGTTTCAATATTGGTAACGACTGGTATGCGGATTACACACTAGCCATTGTAGTACACATTGACGGTAAGCATGGATGTAAGATCTTCGGTGAAGTTCAAAGAGAACGTGACTGGGATCAAAAGAAGAACCGTCCACGTATGCGTCTGATGAATGAAGTTTACAAGATCGCTGAATTGTACCACAAGCTGCACGAAGTGCTTGAAGATAGAGAAGTTGAAATCCACTTGGACATCAACCCTAACGAAAAGTACGGTTCAAGCTGCGTTGTACAAGAAGCTGTAGGCTACATTCGTGGTATGTGTAACGTAGTTCCTTTGGTTAAGCCTCAAGCGTTTGCTGCTTCTTACTGCGCTGACCGTTTGAAGCACATCATGGCTCATCAAAAGGCTGCTTAGATTTTATAAATACATGTACCCACTGAACTGTGGGACACTGTGCTTTTGCACTTTGACCCACCTAGCGTGGGTCACTTTTTCTTGCAAGACACATGAAATACTTGTTGACTTGCAAAGACATTTGATGTATAATAATGTCTTAGTTGGTTAGGAATTGGGATGACTGCAGCATATCTAAAACATACTGCTCTGTCGCTGGCGAAAAGCCAGATAGGTTGGAAGTGACTCGCTGACCCTAGTAGGATCTTTGAGTTCTGCCCGAATGCAGCCAAGTGCCCATCTCATGGGATATGCCAGAGAACTGGATGATTTACGCTGGGTTCCTTAAAGAGCGTGGTTTTAAGCAAACCGAATAACGTCCCGATCATCCCGTTGAAAAAGATGTTGACTTTAATTCATACTTGATGTATAATTGAAGTTCTTTAGTTAGGTTAGGTTCAGCAAACCCTACTAAATGGCGAGCAATCGCCACCATAGGACGGTGCGATCTGATACCCCGAAAGGGATTCTGCGCACGACCTGAGTTTCGAGTTCTCAGGCTAAACAAAAAGAAGGAAACTAACCTGTTGTTTGATTTAGGCTATCGTTGCCTGTTATTGGAGATGTAAAATGAATACATTCGTTTCTGCCGTTCAAAATCAATCTGCACGCACTACTAACGGCATGCGTGCTCGTAAGTCTACTGCAAATGCTTGCGTAGATCTTTTCTTCAAGATCGGTGCCTCTCGAGGCAAAGACGTTACCAAGGACTTTGTTGCTGCTTACGCAGAGAACAAAGAAGTCGCACTGCGTATCGCCCAATGGGTTCGTGACGCACGTGGTGGCGCTGGTGAACGTGAGATCTTCCGTCAAATCCTGAAGTATCTCGATAAGCATGCACCTGCTGATGCAGCTAAGCTGTTGATGAAGGTTCCTGAAATCGGTCGTTGGGATGACATCTTCGTGGTTGAATCCAAGGAAAACAAGTACAAGGCTTTTGCTATGCTGGGCGATGCTCTGCGTGCAAAGAATGGTCTTGCTGCCAAGTGGACTCCACGTAAGGGCGAACTTGCTGTTGAAATTCGTAATTTCTTCGGCATGTCTCCAAAGTTCTACCGTAAGTCTCTTGTTGAACTGACTAAGGTCGTTGAACAAGACATGTGCGCAAAGAACTGGGATAACATCAACTTTAGCCATGTGCCTTCGGTTGCGCATGCTCGTTACAAGAAGGCTTTCTTCCGTAACACTCAAGAGTATGCGAAGTACGTTGCTGAATTGACTAAGGATCCAAAGGATCGTACTGTCAATGTCAAGATCAACGCTGGCGCTGTTTTCCCATACGATGTGTTGAAGGGTGTTATCGGTTCATACCGTAACAACTACAACGCAACTGAATTGGGTGCTCTGCAAGCACAATGGGATGCGATCGAAAACTTCATTGGCGATGCTAACGTGTTGCCTCTGGTTGACGTATCGGGTTCTATGTCTTGCCCAGCAGGTGGTCGTAACTCTCAGAGCAAGACTACTTGTATGGATGTAGCAATCTCTCTTGGTCTGTACTGCGCAGACAAGAACACTGGTAAGTTCAAGGATACGTTCCTGACTTTCAGCGGTTCTCCAGAGTTGCTGCACCTGAAGGGTAACATCGTTCAGAAGGTGCAACAAATGGCTTCTTCTAACTGGGGTATGAATACTGACCTAGTGAAAGCTATGGACAAGATTCTGAAGACTGCCGTACAAGGTGGTGTTCCTCAAGAAGAAATGCCAGAATTGCTGCTGATCATGTCAGACATGCAGTTTGACCAATGCGCTCGTTTCGACGACAGCGCAATGAAGATGATCGAACGCAAGTTCACAGCAGCTGGCTATGAAATGCCTAAGATCGTGTTCTGGAATCTGAACGCTGCGGACAACGTCCCAGCTAAGTTCGATGCCTCTGGTGTCGCTCTGATCTCTGGTTTCAGCCCACAAATTATGACTGCCGTTCTTGGTGGTGATACTGAAAAGTTCACTCCAGAAGCAATCATGATGAAGGCGATCATGGTACCACGCTACGACCTAGCGTAACAGGTTCGCATTGACTGGTGTGCGTTATCACCAGTCACCATAATTCAATACACTTTTTGTCCATTGGGTCTTGGCTCTGACCCGATGGTAAGCAGAAGAGGGAGTAGCTACCCTACAGTCTTACCTAAGAGCAACAGGTGGCATCGACAACCACTTGGGAGTGTATTGAATTGTGGTATAAATACCATTATGCGGGTAAGCCCAAGGTGGGACACCAGCCTTCCAAGCTGCGTTGAGTGGAGTTCGACTCTCCCTACCCGCTCCAAATTTTTGTGAGGTCATTATGTTGGTTCTTTTGCTTCTCCAGATCAAACACTGGTATGTAGATTTTGTTATGCAAACACCAGAGATGGTTGCTGGCAAAGGTATCTACGCCAACCCCAAAGGTGTCCTCCACTCCGCACAACACGCAATCGCCACACTGGTGATTCTTGCGTTCTTCACTTCCCTTCCACTGGCTGCTGCTCTCGCTCTCTTCGACTTTGTGACTCACTATCACATTGACTGGGCGAAGATGAATTACGGCTGTAGAGACATACAGAATCCCAAGTTCTGGAATCATCTCGGTCTCGACCAGATGGCTCACCAAATCGTTTACTTACTAATTACTTCCGTAGCCTTGCTCTAGGTGTTGACTTTAATTCCTTCCTGATGTATAATAAACTTATGGAAAGGAGTTAGTTATGGCAAGAATCGACAAACTACCCACCGCATATCGTGTTGATATGATTGAGTCTGAGCGTGGCTGGGGTCAGAAGCTAGATGAGACCATCTACTTTGACAACGAAGCTGAGGCTCGGCAATTTGCTCGGGATTACAACCTGAAGCACAACAACTTGGACTACGTTCCTGACTGGTACATCCGTGCTGAATACGTTGGTCGAGTTGGCTAAATAGAGAAAACGACTGGCAGTCAGTCGTTATGAATTCTTAGGAGTTAAGAATATGAGAACTGGAATTTTCATCGGCAGGTTTCAACCTGTTCATCAAGGGCACATCCATGCAATTGGAATCGCTGCCTCTCAAGTAGAGAAACTCTACATCCTAGTTGGTTCCGCCAATCAATGTCGCAGTATCCGTAACCCTTGGACATTTGACGAGCGTAGACAAATGCTTCAACTGAAGCTGCATTCTGAACGTATCACCAACTACGAAATCATTCCCCTGAACGATCACAAATACAGTGACACGCAATGGATGTCTGACGTCCGTGCCACTATCGAACACTTCAACATGGGTTCGCCTGTCCTCTTCGGTCATATGAAAGAAGGCAACGACTACCTGAAGTGGTTCCCTGAACTTAAATTTAAGAGCATTGAGGCTCAATACAGCATTAACGCTACGCAGATCCGTGAGCAGATGTTCCGTGATAACGATCCTCTCATGCCAGAAACTGTACGAGGCGACTATGCTTTCTACCAAAAAGAAAAACAACTCTTCAAAGATTATCCATTCCCCGAAACTCTCAACTTCAACTGTTCCGATGCAGTCCTCGAATGTCAAGGTCACGTGCTGCTTATCCAGCGAAAGTTTAGTCCAGGAAAAGGTGCTTGGGCACTTCCAGGAGGTTTTCGCAATCAGCAAGAAACTTTTCTTGACTGCGCCATCCGAGAGTTGATGGAAGAAACCAACGTGCGAGTTCCAGAGAAAGTTCTCCGTGGCTCTATCGTTAAAACCGAACTGTTCGATTCTCCGAAGCGTTCATTCGGTATTCCCCGCAACACCTTAGCCGTGTATATGCGAATCAGCCCGAATCCTGATTATTCGCTTCCACGTGCCAATGGTGCTGACGATGCTATGATGTGCAAGTGGGTGCCACTTACTGATGCACTGAATAACATCGAAATGTATGATGACCATAAGGACATCATCTCCAAAGTGACAGGTGTCAATCCGATGCCTGCCTTCGCAAAACTGTAAACCGATTAGGAGCTAATCATGAAACTCGCAAAAAATCTTCTTCTAAATACTGACAGCTACAAAGTGTCCATGTTCAAGCAGTATCCTGCTGGCACTACTGGCGTGTACAGTTACATCGAATCTCGTGGTGGACGCTACGATGAGACTGTGTTCTTCGGTCTTCAAGCGTTCATCAAGGAGTACCTACTTGAACCAATCACACAAGCAGATATTGATACTGCGGATGCAATCCTTACTGCCCATGGCGAACCTTTCAACAGAGAAGGTTGGGAATACATTCTACGAGTACACGGAGGTAAACTTCCTGTCGTTATCAAAGCTGTTCCTGAAGGCACAGTGGTTCCTGTTAAGAACGTACTGGCAACAATTGAAAACACTGACCCGAACTGTTTCTGGCTGACCACTTATCTTGAAACTGCTCTGCTACGTGCAGTCTGGTATCCTACCACTGTTGCTACGCAAAGCAAGTACATCAAGAACGTGATCAAGGAATATCTGGAGAAAACTGGTGATCCATCTCTTATTGATTTCAAACTGCACGATTTCGGTGCTCGTGGCGTTTCTTCTATGGAGAGCGCAGGGATCGGGGGTGCTGCCCACTTGGTTAACTTCATGGGTACTGATACCGTCACTGCTCTTCTGTATGCTCGCGAGTATTACAACGCTGATATGGCTGGATTCTCCATCCCTGCCGCAGAACACAGTACCATCACCAGCTGGGGTCGTGAGAACGAAGTAAAAGCCTATGCCAATATGGTTGATCAATTTGCTAAGCCTGGAGCTATTCTTGCAGTGGTTAGCGATAGCTATGATATCTTCAACGCTGCATCGAAACTCTGGGGTGAAGAACTCAAGCAGAAGGTTATTGATAGTGGCGCTACTGTTGTCATCCGTCCAGACTCTGGCGATCCTGAAGGTGTATGTTGCAAGCTGATTCAGATTCTTGATCAGAAGTTCGGACACACTGTCAACGCTAAAGGTTACAAGGTTCTGAACAACGTCCGTATCATCCAAGGTGACGGTGTCAATGAACGTACTATTCGTATGATTCTCGGTCACTTCTCTGTGCTGGGTTACTCTGCTGATAACATTGCTTTCGGTATGGGTGGTGCTTTGCTTCAGATCGTTGATCGTGACACTCAGAAGTTCGCTATGAAGTGTTCTTCTGCTGAGATCAACGGTGAGTGGATCGACGTTCAGAAAGATCCTATCACTGACGCTGGTAAGAAGTCCAAGGCTGGTCGTGTCACTTTGTGGACCAGTGGTGGTGAATTCCAGTCTTCTGTTGATCAGCCTAAAGGCTGGACTGACAAAGGTCTTGGTTGGGTAGAAGCATTGGAAGTTGTATACCGTGATGGTAAGCTGATCCAAGAGATCTCTTTCGATGAAGTTCGAGCCAACTCCAACAAGTAAACTTTAGTTTACGAAATAAAGACCCTACCGAGTGTAGGGTCTTTTTATTTGGGGTGTTTACTTTTATTCGCAATGGATGTATAATAACTCTATTGTCTCGAAAAGGAAACCACAATGTCTTTCGTCTCGTTTGCTACTACTTCTACTTCCGTTCCTGTTGCTGGCTCTGGCATCTTCAATGGGTATAAGGTTACTGCTATCCTCCACGGTGGACGAAAGATCGGTCTCGGTAGGAATACCTACTACTACATCCCGTTCCTCAATCGTCTGGTGACTTATCGTGGCTCCAAGGCTAAAGTGATGTTGGCTACCGATGGTAAATATAACTTCATCGAGAAGTTCGCTGATCGTCAAGGTCACTGGGCTTTCAAGGTAGATGCTCATATGTTCCACGTGGACTGCGTCTCTCGCTTCGGTTGATAGGGTGTTGACTTTTATTCGCAAGTGCGGTATAATAAATGTATTGATGATGTGAAAGTGAGATTGTAATGATTCTGAATAATACCCCTGAGAACCAAGCCATCATGTCCAACGTGGGCGAGATCGGTGAGTTCCGTATCCGTAACTCCGCTAAAGCGTTCAACATTCTTTCGTCTGGTCTGTACGCTAACAAGATTCGTGCGATCATCCGTGAACTTTCTTGCAATGCTGTTGACTCGCATGTTGCTGCTGGCAAGACTGATGTTCCGTTTGAGATTCATCTGCCGAATTCTCTGGATCCGTTCTTCAGCATCCGTGACTTTGGTACTGGTCTGACCCACGATCAAGTCACCAACATCTACACTACTTACTTCGAATCGACTAAGACTGACAGCAATGCCTTCATCGGCGCACTGGGTCTTGGCTCCAAGTCTCCGTTCTCTTACACTGACAACTTCACCGTCACTGCTATCAAAGATGGTAAGCGTGGCATCTACTCTGCGTTCATCAACGGCGAGGGTGTTCCGTCCATCGCACTTATGATGACTGAAGAGACCGATGAACCGTCTGGCGTCGAGATCAAGTTCTCTGTCAACGATCGTTACGACTTCTACAAGTTCCGTGATGAAGCAGTTAAGGTGTTCCGTCACTTCAAGCTGAAGCCGACCATCAAGGGTTGTGCCGAGTTCCGTTTCGAACTGCCTGACTACGAGACTCGTGACATTATTCCTGGAGTCCATACTCTGAATAACGCACGACGTTCCGTTGCTGTCATGGGTAACATTGCATACCCGATTGAAGTTCCTAACGAAGAATCGACTCTGGGTAACCTGCGTCATATGCTCGGTTGTGGTCTGGAGATGCACTTCGAGATCGGCGAATTGGACTTCCAAGCGTCACGTGAAGGTTTGTCTTACATCCCTTCGACTATCGATGCGATCAAGCGTAAGCTGGAATCTCTGCGTGATCAGCTGGCTGTTCATATCAAGCAAGAAGCTGACAAGATCGATAACCTGTGGCTCCGTGCCGAGTTCCTTGCCAAGAAGCACAACTCTCCGCTGTGGGCTGAAGCAGCTGACAAGTACGCAATTGACTCCAAGCTGCCTACCTACGACTCTACGTCGTATGGTCGTCTGACTAAGTTTGTGATGAAGGTTGAAGACCTTGCCAAGAATTTCAATCTGGTTATTCGTGGCACTCAACGTGGTCGTGGTTCCCGTACCATGGCTAACCTGAAGCCGAGCAATGACTACGATCGCACTGCTACTGGTCTGGCTTACATTACCAACTGGCACTTCA
>OGWN01000032.1_pt1 | contig 20229 bp, 37 predicted proteins | sample 1575921 | NCBI WGS metagenome assembly OGWN01 (sample SAMN07581531, study PRJEB24739) | freshwater metagenome
GTTTCCCAGTCACGAACTGTACCAAACAGGGCTGACATAGAGGCAACACCAAATGATGCATCCCACTTATTCTTACCTGTGAAGTGCTCCCTCAGTTGGCATCCGCGTGAAGCCAGCCAGTTCCGTAGTTCCTCATCAAGTGAAAATGCTTTCTGGAATGCATTAATCTCAATACGAAGTTCCATCGGCTCATACCGTGTAACCCATTCTTCAATGAGGGCGCGAATCTTTTGGGGCGTTGGGTCAACCATGTTAAATACATCTAGCACCATTCTCTTACCAGTAGAACGGTCTAAAGCATACATCACTGCCGCAGTCTTGCCAGTCATAGCAGGGTCAAGACCCATAATCTGAACCCACTCACCCTGCAACGGATGACCAGGAGAACCAGGATTAATTGGTCCAACACGGCGGGCACGATTCACACTAGCATTAACGTTGACAACAGGGAAGATAGCGTCTTCCTCAACGTCCTGCTGCTGATACACCAAAGCCCAAGTGGCAGGTGAAACCTCACCACGACGAGTATAAAGGGCTTGCCCATCCCACTTAGGATACAAACCATCCTCATCAGGCTCATCCTCAGTGCCATCCCAAGGGCGGTCAGCCTTGGGCCAGAGAGTCACCCAATTCTTAGGTTTATCTGCAAACTCCAGAACAGCAGGCATAGCCAAATATGTGAAAGGAGAGAACCCTGAAGTCCAATGCTCAGGATTCCTAATCTCTTTATACAAATCTACCGAAGACACCCGAGTGCCACAGATAATCAAAGAACCCGCACCCAAACGGGTAATGACCATCTTCTGCAACCAGTTCAGTTGCTTCTCCCACTCATGGGCATTAGACGTAGAAACCACGTCATCCAAGATAATCAAATCAGCACGAGTACCGTAAATCTGCTGCCCCACACCCAAAGCCTGAACCGTAGGGTCCTTAGCCTCAGAGTCACGCCGCAAATAAATCTGGTCCTGAGTCCACTGGTCAGCCGTCTCCCGCCAACCCTCAGCAGGACCATACACCTGCTGCAACTTAGCCCACCTAGGCTCCGTCAACCTCTGCTTAATAGCAAACAAAAACTCTTTAGCCCTCTTAGCGGTCTGCGACACAATCGCAACCTTAATATTCGGGTCCATACAAATACGGTACAAAACATAATTAACAGTAATCACCGTAGACTTAGCATGCTCAGGAGGCACATTAATCAACAAACGCTTCTGAGACGCAGGCTCAAAAATAATCGAAGAATGAGACCAAGACGGCTCCCGACCCTCCAACACATCAATCCACAACTGATGATGCGGAAACACCCGAGACTCCAAAAACATCTCAGACCACTCCGCAAAAGGCATCTTCCCCCCACCAACAGCAGCCTGCAAAACCTGCTGCCCAGCCAGCCGAGCACCCTCCAAATCGGCAGCAAACCGCTTATCCCGATACATCCAATCCCGAAGATTATTCTTAGTAATCCCCACAACCTTAGCAGCCTGCTCAGGGTCCAAACCCTTAGCAACCTCCACCAAAAGGTTCTCCTTAGCCTGAACGGTAGCCTTGGCTTTCCAATGTTCAGTACCCTTACCTACACTCATAACCGTCCCCAATAAAACACATTAATAAAACATACAATAATAATATAATAAGCCACCACCAAGGTGGCTAATATTAATATTAATAAGAAACCCCCCACAAAGGGGGTTTCAATAATATACATTACAATAATAACTAATCCGTCCAAAAATAACCAACAGGACTATACCCCCATAATATATTACAAAAATGTCCTAATATGCCCCAATAACACAACAAAAATTTATTCAGACTATACGTTATTACTTTCCCCAGTTTTAAGCATGGTTGGGTCATTCACGGGCAGCGTCTTCAGAGATGGCAGCCCTATCGGGCTGCGCTGTCGCTCATCCACAGCAGACATGCCTGTGGTTTCCTCCAAAAAATAAACAGCATGGCAGGCTAATACAATAACAAACCATAATGCATTGCTCAGTCTCTTCTCTCTTCTTCTCATTATCTTGTGAACTCTTTATTCTGCGGCATTTCCGTCGTGGGCTTAGTTGAAAGGTGATGAGAGTTATGTTGGTTGTTTTGTTTGCGGTTGTTGCTGTTGTGTTTGTTTGGTTGGCTGAGCGGTTTGACCCTCAGTTCACCAAGAAGCAGTCTGCAGAGGGTTGCGAGTGGTGCGGTCAGGAACGTAACTGCGGTCGGTGCGAGCAACCTCAGCCGTGTGATTTGTGTGCTGAGGATTGGATTTATCCTATCTATGACTTAGATGATGACGGTCGTTGGTACATTTCTGCGTGGACGTGCGAGTGTCGGTAAGGGTTTCAGGGGGCAGGACAAGCCTGCCCCCTGTTTCTCATCATCATCATCTTGTGAATTCTTTATTCTGCGGCGTTGCCGTAGGGTGGCTTAGTTAGGAGGTAATAAGAGTTATGAAGTGTGACCATAAAAACAAACTGAGACTACATGAAATGGACCCAACAAACACAGTTGAGTACACGTTCTGTGAATGTGGAGACAGGATAGGGTAAGTTTCAGGGGGGCTACCGCAAGGGATAGCCCCCCTTCCACCTAGTAGAAAGGACAATCAGGTGGTTAAGCAAGTAGGTGAGTTACCGTTCGGTTTCTCCGAAATCCCAAGTCTTGAAGAGTGGGACGTCGAACTGGAACTCGATTTGGCAGAGCGGTGGGACAGCACTGTGGGCGAGAAAGACATTCGCCCTCAGGTGCAGGAGGTGGCTAAGATTGAGCATCTGCGGTTGACTGCAGAAGGTCAGTACGAGTTCTACATGACGACTGTGACTGTGCAGCGTGAGGTTGACGTTGTGCCGCAGTTCCCTACGCAGTTAGCCAGTGGCTATGACTGGTTAACGCGCATTGATGACAACGGTCTGAAGCAGGCGTTGGACACAATTCACCGTACCCTTGGTGGTGATGTGTGGATTATCTCTGACACAGGCATGGGCGTTGACCATGTGCCTGCAGCAGCACCGTCTGACCGTTATGTGGGTCAGCAGTGGCGTTGTGCGCCTATCACAGAGTGGCATACGCCAGTGTGTCAGGTCTGTCACATGCAGCAGTCTAAGACAGGCAGGTGCGAATGCAATGATGTGTTCCCCAAGTCTGTGGCTAGTGTGGTGGAGAAGAAAGTGTGTAGTCATCGTCATGCATCTCGCGGATGTAATTGGTGCTAGCACTACCAGGGAGAGGCTCCCTTCGGGAGAGCCTCTCCCAGCAACAACAATCAAATCAATTAAGTGCTCAATAGAAAGGACAATCAGTCATGAGCGCAGTTTCAAAAATTCAGGTAGTTGCTGAGGGTAAAGTCAGCAGCAAGAACGGTGCAAAGACCGTCAAGTTGGCGAACGGTATGCTTACTGTTCACTACGGTTGGTTCATGCAGGTGCGTGACGGAGATGGCAAGTTCGAGACTTCGTTCCCCGTCAAGACTCTTGACGAGTCACTCAGTCTGCAATTGGCTGCTGCTGCAGCCAATGATAACCCTGTGGTTGTGACAGGAAATCTACGTAACGAACCGTATGGCAAGAATCCTGACGGTTCGGCTAAGTCGTGGGTGCAGAACCTGTACGTGACAGACGTGACGGTGCTCAAGTAAAGCACGCTCGTGGGAGGGCTCCCTTCGGGAGAGCCCTCCCCCTCGCAAAGCGGGGGTCGTTCCAACGCAGTGTACTATGAGTCCATTTGTTTTTATTTTAGGAGTTTGTTATGTCTGATGTTTCTGGTGATGTTAAAAAGGATATTAAATTTCAGGTTGCTATTTTGTTTGATGTAGTTGTGCCTGCTACTAATCATTTGTATCCACCTACTAAGCGTTTATATAATGGTAGTATAGAAGATAATCTTAATCTGTTTGAGAACTTTCGTAGTACTATTATTGCTGCTACTCGTCTTGATGAGAATCTAAAGAAGGCTTTGTCTCGTCCTGCTGGAGTAAACAGTGATGATGCTATAGTAATTACTATTGCTTCTGTTCAGTAACGATTCCTGCTGAACAGATATTGCTAGTGCTCTCGTGTCTGCTGTATATGTTCCCCCGACCTGGTGCAGACCTGTGTACGCGAGGCTTCACGTTCGTGACGTGTCACTAGCACCCGCCACATTAGCTCAGTTGGTAGAGCAAAAGACTTTTAATCTTTGGGTCGCAGGTTCAAGTCCTGCATGTGGTACGCAGTTAGCGGTTGACTGTATGTTTAGAAAGGTTTTATTATGTCGTTGTCGTTGATGTCTGATACTAATGTCTTTGGTCCTAATGATACGTTGCGTAAGTTGAGCAGCGAACATCTTGGTTTGAAGATTCTTGTTACTGATAAAATGTCTCGTGAAGTACTAAGAGTTTTCCTTACGTTTGATGATTATGAACGATTCTCTAAAGAGAATATTGAGACAGCGTATGATGTCATTTTTGTTGTTGATTCTGATTATGGTTTTCCTGTAGATGAAGTAACAAGAAATGATTTTAAGTTTGTAGATAAGATTGTTCCTCATTTCGGCGACCATCTTCTTGATTACTTGTATCGTTGTGATGGTAAGTGGACTTCTCTTTTCTGTCATGATGAGAATTGCTGCCCTGCTTTGGGTAAGCCTGTTGCTCCTGCAGTTTCGTTTGATAAACTTACTGAAATGTTGAATGAAGAAGTTTAATGTATCGGCAGGGCTTGTTAATGGGCAAGCCCTGCCTCTAGAAAGGATAATGAAAAGATGTACATTAATAATTATTTTTCTGTTGCCAATTATGATAAGGCTAATGTTGGTGCAGAGTTTACAACTATCAAGAACAAAGATGATGGTCATGATATTTTGTTAAATATCTATGAACCATATGCTCAGATTGTTAATGTTGTTATTAATCATAAGCAAGCAAAAGAGTTGCTTAATGATTTGGTTTCTTTGCTGAATCCAAGTTTCAGTATCACTATTGCATATCCAAATCCAGAAGAGATAGAAATTCAGAATGTGTCGCTGGTGTAGTGAACCTTCTGTAGCGGAGGCATGCGATAAGTGTGCCTCCGTTCTGCAGTATCTTGATGCTAATCCTATTGAACTGCGTGAAGCAGAGGACTATGAGTTGTGGATGAATGAATTGAATGGAGATATGTAATGGGAAAAGAAGAACCTGTTGTATGGAAAAAGTATGATGTTACTATTGTAACTACTCTTACTGTTATTGAAGATTCATTTGAGAATGCTATTGCTGGTGGCAAGCGTTTGCTAAAAGATATGGGCTATGAATCTACTATTCTAAAAGTTGAACGGGTTGACTCTGGTGTTCCCCGATTCTGATAATCGTGTCACGACTTGTCCGTCGTGTGAGAGGCGGACAACTATCTACTATAACGCCAGTGTGTGTTATAACTGTGATGAAGAAAGAAAGGATGAAGAAGAAGATGAACTATGAACAAGTAGATGAGGAACATTACAAACCTGAGAATGGTATTGTATTGCGTGTTCCATACAAGTCAGAAACAATCTATGGTTTGTATAATGCTATAGAGTTGGGTCGTATGCTACGTCAGTGGTATGACTTGACTCGTAAGGTTGAAGGTATTACTGATGCTATTCAATCTATCTATGAGTCTGGTGATGTGGACTTTGATGACTTGAATAGTCTTGTTAAAGATTATGATTTGAATGTGAACTATGAACGTAGTGCTACTGTTACTGTCAAGTTTGATATGAAGATTAAATGCTCACCTACTACATCTGCTGATGATGCAACAAGTGATATTGATTTTGCATTTAATAATGATTTGATTACTTATTATGAAATTGAGAAAGCGGAATGGCAAAATGACTGACACTTATGTTGGTAGAACTGCGCCTTGGCGCAACATTAAAGACTCTGTTAAACTAGAAGACAATGTATCTACTAAAGAGATGCTTGACCTTGCTGGTTTATCTAATTGGAATGTTCGTACTATTCCTTTTAGTGAATTGATTTCACCATCTTATATTAGTCCAGAGAATATGTTTGTTACTGTTCGTGATACTGCTGATGGTGACAAGCAAATCCTTGGCTCTGTCAAGGGACGCTATCATCCTATGCAAAATGAAGATGCATTCTATTGGGGTGACAATATTCTTGATGGTGGTGGCAGTTGGGATACTGCTGGTACTTTCAATAATTCTTCTAAAGTATTTGGTTGCTTAAAGATTGATACTAATTCTATCTCTGTTGATAGTGCAGGTGTCAATGATAAACTTGGTACTTGGTTGATGGTTTCTAATTCACATGATGGTAGTCTGCCATTGCAGGCTAGCATTATTCATATGCGTATTATCTGTCAGAATACTTTCAATCTTGCATTGAAGACTGCAAATAATAATATGAATTCTACATTTAAGATTCGTCATACTGCTACGGCTGAGGCTCGTGCCACTGTTGCGCGGGAGGCTCTGAACATTACGTTCAAGAATGCTGAAGAGTTTGGTTTGCTTGCTAATCGTTTGCATAGCATGCCTGCTACTATCAATGATTATGACCGAGTGTTTAACTGGCTATATCCTAAGCCTGATGACGAGAACAAAATTGGTATGACTCGCTGGCAGAATAAACGTGAACTTATCCACGAGTTGCGTAATGCACCTACCAATGCAGCAATCAACAACACTGCTTGGGGTGTATTGAATACTTTCACTGAACGTATTGACTGGTTCAGTCAAGGTGACTATACAGAATCGAATGCTCTTGCTGGTTCTGGTTTCAGTATTGCTACTACTAATGAGAAGCAGCGTGTCCTTGATGCGATTCTTTCTCTTAGTGGTAACAGGTAGGCGTGTCGCTGTCCTGCGACGGGGCGACATGTGCTAGAGTATGACCTCCATCTCTAGCAAGATAGGGGGTAGGGGGATGTTATGTCCTTTCTACCCCTACCTCCTACCCTATTATGAAGGGAATGCCAATGATTAGTATTGGTGAAGACACACTACCTGAACATGTTTCTTATTCAGCATTGAATGATTATCTTTCATGTGGCTGGATGTATTATTTGAATAGGATTAAGAATGCCGATGAAGTCCCAGCCTGGTGGCTCTACGGAGGAGTTACCTTCCACGAAGCCACAGAAGCGTACGACAAAGAAAGCAGCAGCCAAGCGAGTGCCTAAGGCTGCACCTCCTCAAGATGTAGCATCCGCTATTGCTGTTACTTATTGGGATGCTGTTAAAGAAAAAGTATTTGATAAAACTATTGGTTCTAAAAATATTGATTCATATATTCGTGCTGCTAATCCTCGCTCACCTGAAGACCGTACGTGGTGGGATACGAATGGGTCACTAATGGTTGCTGACTGGATTCGTTTCCGTGAGTGGGCTGGATGGCAGATATGGAATACACCTGACGGTACACCTGCTATTGAAATTGAATTAGCAGTTGACATTGAAGATACATTTATTAAGATGGCTATTGACCGTGTGATGGTCACACCATCTGGTGAGTTAACAATTGTAGATTTGAAAACTGGTAAACGGAATCCTCAATCTACATTACAATTAGGCTTCTATAGATATGGTCTAAAGAAGAAGTTCGGTATTGAAATTAATACTGGACATTATTGGATGGCTAGACAAGCGGTCATGTCTGACCCTATTGATTTGTCTAGTTATACTGATGAGAAAATTGAATATCTTGTAGCCGCATTTGACCGCGCTCGTAAGGCCCACTCGTTTATTCCAAACACGAGTAATTGCGGAATGTGTGGCTACACCAAACATTGTATCTGGTATACCAAGGAGACAAAGAGTGAGTAACGAAGCATCGTTCTCTTTTACCACCAAAGTAAATGGTGGTACTGATTTATTTACTGTACGTGGAGATACGTGGGATGAGTTCAACATGAACTTGATGAACGCATCTAACAATCTTGGCGTACGTATGTTGTTGGATTCTCTTAATGGGAATCCTGAGTCTGAGGCAGTTGCAACTATTACCAATACACTTGGTGGTACTGTGGTGACTCAGCCTGCTCCAGCATTTCAGCCTGCCGTTGCTGCAAATGTGACACCTGCTCCTCCTGCTAATCCTACGCCTGGCGGTGGTCGTGCCTGTGTGCATGGCAAGATGACTGCTAAGCAAGGTGTCGGTAAGGATGGTAAGACGTGGCGTGGATACATGTGTCCTGCTCCACAGGGTGCTACCGATAAATGTAAGAATGTTTACATCTATCCTAACATGCCAGAATGGCATACATTTGTTGCGGACTAGTAGATGAAAACATTACAGCGTACTGCTGTAAGACCTGAGGCGGGTGGTGAAGCATTGCCACCCGTCTTCAAGGTTTTCCAGCAAAATAATATTATCTTTAGACGAGGAGAGTTAAGCCTACTGGCTGCTACTCCTGGTGCTGGTAAATCATCTTTGGCTTTAGCAATTGCAGTTAGACTTGGTGTACCTACACTATATTTTTCTGCAGATACTAATGCTCATACTATGGCTATGCGTGTGCTGGCTATGGTTGGTGGTTTCTCTCAGGCTCAAGCAGAGTATATGATGAGTGCTCAGAAAGAACAGGCAGCAAATATTCTTGCTCAAACATCTAACTTGTTTTGGTCATTTGATTCTACTCCAACATTGAAAGATATTGATGAGGAAGTTGCTGCGTTTGAAACGCAGTGGGGTACAAGTCCATCTCTTATTGTTGTAGATAATCTTATGGATGTTGCTATGGATGGGCATGAAGAGTTCTCTGGTATGCGGTCTGCTATGAAAGAGTTAAAGTATCTTGCCCGTGACACTAATGCTGCACTGCTTGTGTTGCATCATACTAAAGAATCTTATAGTGGTAATCCTTGTCAGCCTCGTTCTGCTATTCAAGGTATGGTTAATCAGTTGCCTGCTATGATTCTTACTGCTGCACAGGAACAGATTGGTGATGATAACTATCTGTGTGTTGCTTCTGTTAAGAACCGTTATGGTAAGGCTGACCCTTCAGGTGCATCATATATGCGTCTGTTGTTTCATCCTGAGTCTATGCAAATTTCGGATGTGCCTACACCATGACCCCTTCGTTAAGAGAAAAGATTGCACGAGAGATTGAGTCTCGTCACCGTAATCACGATATGATGTACTGCCATTGTTTAGAGGCAGCACGTATAGTTAGGACTATGAATGAATAAGACTGTTGTATTTATTATTGCTTGCACTGTTGGTTTGATGGCAGCATTAACTGCTACTGCTATTGCTGCTATTCCTAATAATACTACCACTGGTACTTGCTTTGACGGTTCGCAGTGGACGCTAGGTTTAAGCCGTAAGGGTGACAAGGTTACTTCTTATTTGACTGTTAAACCTACATTGAAGAATGCTGATTGGGTAATTAACTACGCTTACATTCCACAGAATAAAGTCAGCCACCAGTTTGTGAAGTCTGATAAACAAGGAATCGTTCAGGCTAAATCTACATTCTACAGTAAGGACAAGACTGGAGTGCTTATCTTCACAGATAACTCTGGTACAATGTATTGTGTAGCGTATGGAGAAATCTGATGGTTGCTTTTACTGTTGGTTTTCTAACTGTGTGGTTTCTTTATTTTATTTGGGTGACTAAATGAAAATTATTCGTGATGAAATGCCAGACCTAATTCCCTACGAAGAAGACTATGAATCACGTGAGTATTTGAAACGTGAGGCTATTGAGGGTGATAAGTATGATTATGAAGTAGATGATGAAGAGGAAGAATGAGCCACGAACCTGAATGTCCACAATATAATGCACCTCATAATACATTTTGTGTGTGTAATGTTCTTAGTTCTGCCTACCAGCGGGGACGTGAGGACGCCGTTAAAGCCATAACTCAACATCTCCATTACACCGAACTAATGATTCTTGAAGCGTGCTGCCACGAAGCAGGCCGTGGAAAATTTGTGCGCATAGCGCGTGGGGACAGTGAGCAAGAATGAGTACACCGCAGAAGATTAAAGGTTCTAAAGCAGAACTAGATGTAGTCAAATATTTACAAGCACAAGGCTACAAGTATGCTGAACGTCGGATTGCTGGTGACAGCAATGACCGAGGTGATATTGCAGGTATCAATGGTGTCTGTTTTGAAATCAAGAATCATGCCACTATGAAGTTGGCTGAATGGATTGAAGAATTGAAGGTAGAAATTGTTAATGCTAAGGCTGATACAGGAGTCGTTATTCACAAGCGTAGAGGTAAAACTGATGTTGGCGAGTGGTATGCTACTATGCCTGTCTCTATTTATATTGATTTACTTAAACAAGTAGGTTATTAATGGAAAATAAAAATTGCAATCTTGAAGATAACAGTGAATGGATTGATTGTGATATTCATAAAGAAAATTGTTTTGCATTAAGATGCAATGATTGTGGAACTTTATTTAGAGATTGCGAAGATAATGCCTCTGTATTCTTTTATTTGTGACACCTGTAATGATGAAAGTGAACATGCGCTTTCTGTTCAAGATAGAAATTTACTCATCAACTGCCCAGCCTGCACGACAGGGCAGTTGATTCGTAGGATTACTTCTGTTCCTGTTAAGTTTAATGGTTCTGGTTTTTATAGTACTGGAGGATAATGGATAAGCATTCTATTGCTGATATCCTAGAACATTACGGAGCAAAGTTACCTTACAGACGTAATGGATGGGTCAAAATTAAATGCTGCTTCCATGATGATAGTCATGCATCAGCAGTATTTAATACAGAAGAAAACGCATTCAAATGTTTTGCATGCGGTATTCAAGGTGATACATACGATATCATCTCCGAGCAAGAAGGGTTAAGTTTTGTCAAGGCTGTCGAATTCGCAGAAGGAATTTCTTCAACGGGCAGTACTAAGTTACGCTCAGGACGTAGGTCTAGCGGAACAGTATCTCGCAGGAAGACACCTGACATTGGACGACGCAGGCAAGTTTTGGATAGGGGTCGTTAACAAACCCCTGCCTGGTCATGAACAGTTTCAAGGTAGACTATCCATTCCATATGTCACACCTACAGGTGTAGTTGACCTACGGTTTCGTAGTTTAAATGAAGAAGAACCAAAGTATCTAGGGATACCTGGTGCTACTACAACTATGTTTAATGTAGAAGCATTGTTCTCCGCTAACAGATATATCTGTGTGTGTGAGGGTGAGTTAGATACTGTTGTTATGTCAACTAAGACTGCACATAAAACTGTGGGTGTTCCTGGGGCTACAAATTGGAAGCCTCATTACACTCGTATCTTAGATGACTTTGAGACTGTCATTGTTTTAGCAGATGGCGATTCAGCAGGTGGTGGGTTTGCGCAGAAGATTGCACGTGAACTGTCTAATGTTCGTATTGTTCAAATGCCTGAGGGGGAAGATGTTAATTCTGTTTATCAAAAGTTTGGAGTAGATTTTATTAATGAGCGAATATCAGAAGCCTTGGGGTAGTAAAGAAAACATTTTCGATTGGTATTATACTGAGGAAAATGATAGAGAAATTATTATGCCTATCGGCAATAAAGCAGCAGTCAATATTATTCTAGCATTGAATGCTATCTTTCATTTTATGAGTAAAGAAGAATATGATACGGCTATAGACCATCTACTTACATTGACTGAAGTTATTGTAGCAAATGCCTATGACATTGGCGATAAGGTTGCTAATGATATTACTGTTGAACAATCTATGGAATCATTAGATGATGAAATTGCTAAAATTCTTGACGGCGACACGCCGACAAACTAACACTACTTGCGCTATCGTAATGCCGTGATACCCTTCATTCCCATACAGGAACATTCTTGTATGGGAAGTTGGGTATTATGACCGAAGAAGAAATTAATGAATGGGAGAATCTTGTTAACTATGTAGCCTACGAATTTAGTAAGCGGTATGCTATGGTTGAACGACAAGATATATCTCAGGAAATTTGGGTTTGGTTTCTTACCCATCAAAAGAAACTAGCAGAATGGTATGACCTTTCTAAGAAGGACCAATCTAAATTGGTGTCCCGTTCTATTCGTAATGCAGCCCTCAAGTTTTGTGAACGGGAGAAAGCCCGCATGGTGGGCTATGAGTTGTCCGATTTATTCTACTATGACAAATCTACTGTGGAAATCTTTTTACCTAGTATTGTGTCTGGTGACTATGAAATCCCTGAGTCTCTTTTAAACAGTGGAGAACGAGTCCGTTCTAACTCTGACCCTTCAGAAGGTAATGGTTGGCTGGCTATGCGTGCAGATATTTCTGCAGGTTTCGATAAACTTCCTGAACATCACCAAAATGTTTTAACTATCAAGTTCCTTAATGAGTCGGGTACTTATAAACAGTTAGGTGATGCACTTGGTTGCTCTGAAGAAGCAGCACGTAAACGTACAGACAGAGCATTGCAGGCTTTGATTAATAAGATTGGTGGTTTCCGCCCATGACAGACATGGTTAATCATCCTAAACATTACATCTCAGACCCTTCAGGGGTGGAGTGTATTGAGATTGTTCGTCACCGAACATACAATATTGGTAATGCTATTAAGTATCTTTGGCGTGCTGGTTTGAAAGACCAGTCACGACACATTGAAGATTTGAAGAAAGCAATCTTCTATATTCAAAATGAGATTGAAAGACTTGAGGATATTAAATGAAACGGATTGTTGTTCTTTCAGATATTCAAGCACCAGAAGAAGATGCAAAACTTGTAACAGCGGTACAGCATTTCGTTAAGGACTATGCTCCTGATGAATTGTTTTGTGTAGGTGATGAGGCTGATATGCCTGAACCTTCACGCTGGAATAAGGGTAGTGCCGCAGAATATGTTGGTACTTTTCAAAAAGGATTAGACCGCACTAGCACTATCATGGCTGGGTTTCGTGATGCTGTTGGCGATAAACCATTTCATCTTATGAGGAGTAATCATGGAGACAGACTTCGGGTCTACATCAATAAGTATGCGCCTGCGTTGGCTTCGCTCAGGGATTTACAGTATGAAAGAATCCTTGGGTATGATGCGCTCAATGTTACGTATCATGAACGTATTTGGGAGTTCACTAAAGGATGGGCGTTGGCACATGGAGACGAGGGTAGCCTTATTGCAACTCCAGGAGGAACTGCGCTTAACCTTGCTAAGCGTACAGGACTTAGTATTGTATGTGGACACACTCACAAAGCAGGAATTCAACATCACCACACAGGGGTCAATGGTCGAACGAACACTAGACTCTTTGGTGTAGAGGTTGGTAATATGATGGATATGAAGAAGGCTAAGTATCTTAAGTCTGGTGGTGCTAATTGGCAACAGGCTTTTGGTATTCTTTATATTGATAAGGGTGTAGTAACGCCTCACGTTATACCTATTATTAATAGGTCGTTTGTTGTGGAAGGTCAGCGTTATGATTTGTAAGGATTGTGCATTGGCTGCAGATACGCAGATGATGCAGTTTCATCACAACTGCAAGGGTTGTGATTGTCAACATAGGGAAGGTAAGTTGTGGGTATCGAAGAAATAGTTAAGACGGCAGAGTATAGAGTGAAAGATAAGATTACTTTAAATACTTTAAATGAGATTGTTAATGATGCTATTGTTAAGGGCATCATTCCTCGTGATGCTACTGTCTCTTTGACTGGTGTTCTTGATGGTGTTCTAACATTTCGTTGGATTGAACATGGCAAGGCTAAGGAATGGGAAGTAGCATTCCGTAAGTCTAAGTATGGTTCTACTAGAGAACCGTATAAGAAGTATCCTAGTCATTATAAGTGGGATGCAATAAGTGGGCAAGAGTAAGAAGCCACAAAGTAAGGAACGTGGAGAAGTGCTAGTCCGTTGTTCTCAATGCGGACACCGTATTGGGTATGCTTCTAAGGCTTATAGCACTATCTGTGCTAGGTGTGAACAAGAAGAAATGTACGGATGGACTGAAGAATAAAAGCCCCGTAGAAACAAGAATAACCCCTGCTAGGTATAATTACCTAACAGGGGTATTCTATTGCCTCACAGACCCCTTTACGGGGCATATTCGGCTATTGTAGAGCCGCCTAAACTCCAACCCAGAAGGGTTATTGAACCCTTCAGAACGGAGAATAGCACACTACCACCAGCCATGCAAGTTATGAAACTTCAAAGCCTGACACCATGTGCCATATCTGTGCTTCATATACTTAACAGCCATCTGAATTTGTTTATTTAAAGTCCAGTTCTTTTGACCGTGTAACAACTGATACACACCTCTAGCACCAGACCTAGGATTATAGGAATCCTTATTGTAGCGAGACTCGCGGCGAGCAATCTCCAAAGCACAATACATTTCACGCCTAGAGATATTACGACTTACAGTAGTGATAGCCCCACGAACAGAGTCCTTAGGGTCTTCTACCACTATCACAATAGCGGGTGGACTAGGAATCAATTGGGTCCGTCCACAGTGCCGCTTCGGTTTTGCCATTTTCCACTCGCTGTGCTACAAAGCCCAAACCAGTCACAGCAGTGACCAGAGCCAGAATCGCTGCTTGAGGAAGGGAAGGAACATACACTGCTACTAGTGCAACAACAGCCTGAATCACAGCAGCCCACGAAGCAGGCGATTTTTGAAATACTCTCCACATATATAACCTCTAACTATTTACGAACCATAGGTTGGTTCTTGATGAGACTAAACTTTACCTTAGGATTAGGGCGGTAAGACAAATCAACACGGCGACCTGCCAAACCATCCAACATATTGTCATAATCTTTTACTTGCTTCTTAGCCAGCGGAGCCAAATCTATACAGCCAATAGCAATAGCATGAATATGCTGAGTCCAAACACCTTTACGTTCTTTACGGAACCATGCAGCAAAACCTGCATCCTTCAAAGCGTTCAACATACGCTTACGTTTATTAGGTAGCAGTAGGCGTACAGAAAAATCTACAGCCCCACCACCATCATGTGTACCTGCTGATGCTGCAACTCCACCTTCATTGTATGAACCTTGAGAAATGCGGAAACGGAATCCTGCTTTCTTTTCAGCCCATTCAATCATGGCAATAGTGCGTTCATCAAGAACGTATCCACGATACAATCTACTCATTGTTTTCTCCAGCCAACAGGAACAGAATCCTGTCAATCTTTTCGTCTTGTTTATCTTGACGTTTTTCAATTCTAGTAACCTGGTCTTTAATGGAAGAACCAGAGTTAGGTGTTAATTCGTGAAGATAGTATTTAACCATCCAACGAATTGCTGCAAGTATACTACCAGCAATACCTACAATAATAGCCCATTCGTTTGCTGCCATTAGATTTTCCTCACCGTAACTGTGAGAATTCCACCAAAACCAGTGAAGGAAGTAATAGGTGGAGTCATTGCTTTAAATGAACATTCTTCAACTAGGGCTTGGAATGTTTCACCTGTACGAAAATCTTGAACAGTAATAATATCTGAAGTTGCTTCAATGTCTTCAAATGTTTGAATCCTATCGAATGCCCGACCAGGATAGCCAACACGATTACGGTTACGGTCAGACTCATTATCGTAGCACCACAGATTGTATTGAATCATACGCTGCTTACGAGTAGCAGGTAGAGCTTTAACCTGGTAGCCATATAAGGTAGGTCCAACAGAAGTAGTCGTAGTATCACGACGTAAAGTAAACACAAACTGCTTATACTCGGCAGCATCTAGTTCTGGAATACCAACATCATTGTTACCATTGATAGCATCTACAGTAATAATATCTGCATTGGCTGTACCTACAGTAATGGAACCCCCAGAATACAATGCACGTTCTTTAATATATTTAAAGAATTTATTTTCAGAAGTATTAAACCTAATCTTACCAGTTTTCAAATATCCTGTAGAACGTAGAGTAGTAGCATCTTCAGTATAGACAGCACCGTTATCTGCAACGTAGGCTGCACTAAAAGCAAGCCGACTAGTATTACCAAGAAACGCTACACCAGTACACGGACGTTTAACACCAACAGCCTGCAAATCATTAGCATAAGGAAACACTAGTGTGTCAATCTGTGTACCCAAATCAATACGAATAAGACCAGCATCTCCACCAATTTTAGTAGTACACCAAGCATAATGGTCTGATGTAGCAAACTGATAGACAGGTTGTTCTGCTTCAAATAGTAGTGGACCATATACAATGGAACCATCAGACTGTACTTGTGCTACACGTACACCACGACTAGTACCAATCAAAAGGTATCCAACATAGTATTTGATTGTGTAAACAATTTCACCACGTGGCATTTCTGCTACAACAATAGAGCCAGTAAAATCTGGAACACCATCAGTAATTGTTGTACCAGTAGTCAACATGCTGATATTTGAGTAGATGCCATTGTATCCTGAGACATAAATGTTTGATGGAGACTCAGCAATAGAAGTATATTTATATGTAGTTGTTTTGTCTGTGTAGATTGGAGTTGGAAGATTTGTTGCACCAGAAGCAGACAAACTTAACTCATAAATAGAATTATTAATACAAGCAACCAAACGATTCTTTACATATTCAATAACAGCAGAAGAAACAACAACACCATTATCAAGATACATAGAATTATTTGTATCAGAAGCAGTAAGAGTCAAAGCCTTCTTAAAAATCTGACACTTAGTACCACCAGAAGACTGATTAGTTACCCAAAAAGCAGTAGCACCATCATCACAGATAGCATAAACAGCAGTATCAGTACCAGTAAGATGGTCAATAAAATGTGTTTCAACACCAGAAGAATCAATCTTATCAACATCTTGATTGTCCAACATCAACACACCATCAGTGTTAGACCATCTAATAGAACGCAACAATGTAGGAGAAGTACCAACAACAATATGACCTGCAGTCACATTCTTAAGTAAAGAAACTTCACCCTGCTTCCACACATTTACACCCTGCGAATCAGCAAACCTAAACCGCAACTTGTCATCTTGTGAAGGTTCATAAAAATTAATGCCAGAACCAAAATGGAAAGACGACTGCGAACGCAACCACCAACCAGTTAAAGATTGTTCACCAGGCTCAGCAGAGTTATCATTCTGGTCTTTACGATACTGTGCTGTCTGTCTAAGATATGGTCGTTCAGGTGATGAAGCATCAAAAAACTTTTCATTATTAAAACCAATATCATAGAATAAACTAGTGTTACCTGATACAGCATTAGATGCTGTACGGGTAAGGTCTATCTGTAGTTCTTCAGAAATATCTTTTGGCATTATGCACCTACATAGGTGACAATCAAAGTGATATTGCTCATGCTTGTAGTGGCTACAACGCCAACCTTGACCTTAGTATTAATGTAGTCTGTTGTACCATTGCAGTACACAATAGCATCAGTTGCTAGGCTAGCAGTTTTAGTTGAAGTTGACAGATATTGTCCAACTTCGCTGGCAGCAATGTCTGTACCATTCTTAGAAATAATAATGTTACAAGAATCAGCAACGCTAGCATTAAAGAAGTTAGCCTTCAAACTGACATAGTAGTGACCTGCAACAGTAGGTGTTACACGGTCATTATTTGTTGAAACATTGTGAATATTTGTTGTATCAAAAAGTTCTGTAGCATACGGAATGGTGTAGTATACACCAGAAGCTGTAGTACCAGTAGCAATAGACGAAGACAAATGCACAGCAATAGTAGTAGCAACAGCATGAACATGGTCAGCACGAGCATACTTCAACGACGTACCGACAGCAGCAGTGCCCAAAGCAGCAGGAGTAGTAGATGAAGCCTGACCAATCACAAACGCTGTCGTAGCAACCTGAGTAGTATTAGTATCAGCCGCAGCCGTAGGTGCAGCAGGAATACCAGTAAACGTAGGATTAGCCAACGGAGCCTTAGCCGCTAAATCAGTAGTCAAATTTGTAACATCAGCCTGAGCATGACTATGAACAGAAGCAGCCTTACCAGCAAGGTCAGTAGTCAAACTAACAACAGAAGCCTGAGCAATATTAGACAACGTATTAGAAGCACCACTAATAGTCTTATTAGTCAACGTCTGAGTATTAGTAGTACCAACCACAGCACCCGTAGCACCATGAGCAGCAGTAGAATCAATATGAGTTTGAGGTTCCTGCAAATCACGTGCAGTAATCATATGCTTAACAACAGCACCAGCAGAATGAGAAGTAGCAGACGTAGAATCTTGACCACGAACAATTGTTAACGTAGTACCTGCAGCAGCAGTAACAGAAACAATCTCCTCAGAAACAAGGTCAGGGTCCAATACCAATGTATAAGGAAAAGAACCAGGCAAACCAGTCGTATTATCTACAGTCATAGAAGTAACAGACGAATTAATACCACCAACAGAAGTCAAAACTTTAGGAGTAGCAGTAGAAGAATAATAGCGCATAACAAACCTTAGTTAGTGAAATGAGTACGAACAGGGAACTTTTCCATCAACTTACGCTTCTCCTCTTGAAGCCGCTGCTGGAACAAAGCATAAACATACTTAGCAGAATTATTTGCAGAACCAAACTGCACACCAGCAGACTGAGCCAAAGCCTCAGGAGCCACATACTGTGTACGACCAGCATCTACAAATGACAACATACGATATGCTGCACCAAAAACAATCACATCTTTACAAGACTCAGGCAACCCTGTGATAGAAGAAAAATCATCAAGACCAGATTCCATAATGTCAGGTTCAGTTGTATAAAAAACTCTAACCGTACGACCAGGCTCAACATAAGAAAGCAAAGTAATACTGTTAGAAGAATTAAAAGAAGAAGCATCAGCCATAGGGTCAACACGCCAACCACGTACAGTGCGCCACTCTTTAGATGGACCGATAGATTCATACGATACAGCCAGCACAGACTGCAATCCTGAAGGAAGACTGTAACTATTTACAGAAGTATTGTATGTAAACTGGTAAGAAGATACACCAAACAAATCTGGAAACACACCAAGAATAGTGTCGTTGATTGCACGCTTAACAGCGTTACGGCTGTATACAGGATTGATAGTGACTTTAGAGTTAAGTGCATGGCTTGCTGCTGTAGTTCCAGCATAGCCACGACCAAATGGTGGAATATTAATTATACCTGTTGAACGGTCAAATGAACTAACATAGATAAGTTCATCATCAATTTCGATAACACCTTTACCGATTGATTCTGTGTCTGCAATGGTAGCAGTACTAGAGGTTGAGGTGATGGCTCCAGTAATGTAGGTTACTGGGTCATGTCTCATGCCAAAGCCTGCTAGGTTCATTAGCACTTCATCAATGAGTTGATTTAATGTAGTCATTAAGCATTCCTAAATTCTTCTCTAAGTTTCATAAGAATCTTGCCAAGATTATTTTCACCTTCACCATTAACTTGACCCCAGAACTTGTCACCCCAAGTGTTACCTTCAATAAGTTCAGCATCACCAGTAGCAACAAGTTTTTGCATCAAATCAGGATTTTGTTCAAATTTGGCACGAAGAATTTCTTCCATAACAAGAATACGTTTTTCATTCCAGTCTGAACGCATACCAGATTGACGACCAAGTTTCTTTGCTTCTGCTGGAGATTTTGCTGCAGCAATAGCATCACGTTTTGCTTTGTCAGCAAACTTTGCAGCCTGAAAAGCATGCTCTGCAGTAGGATAAGTTTCTCCACGAACAGTAACAGGGGAATCAAACATGTTAGATAAGAAACTATTTTCTCCTCTAAACAAATCAATTTTAGTTACAGTAGATTCTGTAGATTTAGGTTTAATTAAATCACCAATCTTAGGGTCAAAACGAACATTAGAAGGTTTACGTGAAATCAAAGAAGCAATCTCAGCAGGAGAATGACCTGCTAAACCAGTACCAATTGCACTAAAGAAAAACTTTTTATCAGGATTGGCTTCAGCAAATTTAAGAAACTCTTCAATACTATTTTGAATCTCTGACAAAGGAAGACCTTTATTAGTTTTTAAATCTTTTGTAGGAATAGCATAAGACTGTCCTTGCAAACCAGAAGGATTGCCATACTCTGCACCAAAATTATCTTTAGCAAACTTTGCTGCGCCAGCACCATGTCGCCCCTCTAGGTTAGAACCAAAGACAAATATTTCATCTGGCTCTGGACGAGTAGAATTAATAGTTGTAGATTCAACACTTTCTTTAGAAAGTATTTCTTTAGCAGCTTCAAAGGCTTGGATCGTTTCGCGGGCTTTCTGAAGCTCTACTTGAGCGTCATCAAGACTCTTTTGAATTGATTCAACGACAGACTTTTCAACCAGTTCCACTTGAGCTTCATCAGCCTTGGTTTTTAGTGTCATAGTTTCTTACGTTCGTATCGTGACTGGGAAAC
>OGWN01000033.1_pt1 | contig 19487 bp, 46 predicted proteins | sample 1575921 | NCBI WGS metagenome assembly OGWN01 (sample SAMN07581531, study PRJEB24739) | freshwater metagenome
GTTTCCCAGTCACGATACCTGTCTGCAAAACTATTGTAATGCAATATTGTTCCTACTGGAGGAGAATAAGGATATTCTTTAACTATTCTATATAATCTATCTTCCATATTTTTTATTTAATTAAAGATTTTAAATTAACAGATGTATATCCTAGTGGTTTTAAAACCTTACCATCAAGATTCTTCATAACCTTACCGCCTTCTTGAACCTTAGTCATATTATTCTCGTGTACAAGTTTAAATCCTTTTATAAACTCTTCTGTCATTCCGTGAGAAGCAACAGTACCAAATAATATGTAAGCCATATCAATTAAAGCGTCAAGAATCTCTACTTTATTATCTTGCAAACAAGCCACAAAATATTCTCTATTTTCTTCAGACATAAGGTTATATCTTAAAGACGCTGTTTTATCTTCTACATTAGAAGGTCTGTTCTTTACTTCTTGGTCACAAGCTATCATAAATTGTGACACCATTTCAATTGCTTTATTTATTTCCATAAGGTTGTTATTTTTCCATTAATAATATTTATATGCTGTGCTTTTCCGTTGTGATGCACAATTACATTTGAATTCATCCAAGCACTAAGTCCTTTATTGTATCCAAGTCGTAGTTTAGTAAGTGTACCAACAGATAATGCACCATCTATTCTTCTTGGAATGTGACTATGACCAGTGATATTTTTGGTATTAAGATTCTTGTATTGTACCATAGAACCTCTACTACCTCCAGCTCCTTGATGCCCATGTATGGCGAGCTCAAAACCATTAACATTAAAAGACTCGTCTAAATCTAAACAATAAGCATTTCTAACACCACTCAATTTTAGTATAACGTTTAAAGCACCCTTGCCTTCTTTGTCGTCTGCCATAGCTGAGGCAAGTTTTAAGTACGTCATTTTGTTATTACATTTTCTCCAGTCAGTATCATTTAACCATCTATCTAGCCATAGATCGTGGTTTGAACGAACTACAATGAAGTCTAAATCGTGATTTTCTTCTAAGAAATCCACAACTTCAGATATTTCTTCAACTAAATTATCAAGACCAGATTCTTCTTTTCTTAATAATTCAAAAGGACTCTTACTATCGTGTGGAGATATAGATTTACCATTAAATAAATCGTGAGCTATAACGTGGTTTACTTTTAGTTTTCTAGCTACATTTAAAGATAAATCTACAGATTCTTCGCAGTGGTCTCCAATATGAAGGTCTCCAAAAACAATTACTTCTGCTGTCTGATTCAACACTATTACTCCTTCGTCAACCAAAACATCAAGGTCGTAAAAAGAACCATCATCTGAAGCTGTTACCTGCCTAACGTGAAAGTATTCTCCGTCAAGTTCCACCACAACAAAACCATAAGAATGATGAAACTCACCCTTCTTACCGCTTTTAGTGTCTGTATAGTTTGGTATTGTAACAGCTCCTGTTGTTAATAAAACCTTACTTGGGTATCCTTCTAATACAGGTAGAGAGTCAAAGTGAACTCTTGGATGACCAAAAATACAACTCTCCAATCCAGTTAAAGAATTAAGACCAGATAATGGAGTTGAAGCGGTAGGTTGAATCTTTACATCAGAAGCCACAACTAAATGATGATGAAGATTGTGTCTGTTAGCTGTCAAGTACTTAGATATACTATTGCACCAATAAGACTCTTTATTGTCTTTCTCAGACTGAGATAGGTTTTGACTATCCTTTAAAGATACAGGGTTTCTATACCTTCCAGCAACTATAAGTATTTCAGCATCAATGTAATCAGCATAAGCTTTAATATTCTCTAAAAAAGGCTTAAACACATCTGTTTCTGATTGCGCCCAAGATACTATAAATCTTTGTTTTTCTGAGTTATGCTCTTTCTTTTTAGCAACCTCGAATTCATCAGAAGCCTCTATAGGCTCTTTGTATTCAGATATACCAAGATTCTTTAACTTCCTACTAAAAGACCTTCTTAGAGAGTCGTTGTAATTAACTTCAAACTCGTTGCAAGCGTTGATACAAGACTGAGTTATGTTTCCAGTTTTCTTGTAAAGTTCAGATATTCTATTTATAATATCTTCATTCTTTATTACTCTAGTGGTTTTCTCCATCCCTTGTGAATTTTTCTACGTTATTCTTTATTTCTTCAGAATACTCTATTAATTTATTACAAGCTGAAATACTATAAGCCTTTTCTCTATCCATCATAGACTCGTACAAGAAGTCAGATGCTTGATGTACCTTCTTCATAATACGATTGATGTTAGTTACTCTTTCGCTCTCTAATTCAGCCTTGTTAATTTGACGTTGTGTTGCTTTACTTTCCATTTGCTTTTAATTTATTTTTAATTATTTCTACTGTTTCTAAACATTCTGCTTTTATTTGTGGGACAAATATGTCACAGTTTATATTATTTCTATTAAGGTAAGATTTGAATAACTTCATTCTCATGTTGTACGCCTCAGTAGCATATCCTTTTGTTTCGATTATAGCAAAGTAGTTGTCTGTCTTGATTATAAAATCAGGTTTATAAGTTATTGTATTAACTCTTTTGTAACCCCTATTGCAGTAATCTCCTTTACCAGAAGCTAGTCTTGCGTAGTAATCGTTGTCAAAAATGAAAGAGTCAGATAATATAAAACTATCCGACTCATATTTGAATGGTATTTTGTTACTCTTAAGAAGTTGATACATAGTACCTTCAAGTCTTGACTTCATTTTTATTCCGTCTATCGTTGTAGCGATACTATTAATCATTTTTCTTCCTGTTCTTACCTTTTTCATAGTTTTAGTTTATGATTCTTCGGTAAAAATATAGATAAATTAAATAAGAAACAAATTTTTAAGCAGTTTTTTTACTTCTTCCTTTAATTTTCTTAATTACATCCTTCATTGTATCGTTATTCAATGCAAAAGAAAGCTCCCTAATTAGCTCTTCAAAATCACCTGAAGCCTCAAAGAAAAGCTCTTCTGTTCCATTCTTAGCTACATCATTTGAAATTTTATGAAAATCTCTCAACTTACCTAAGGTATTTTGAACTGAATTTCTAACGTGTTTATTAATTTTAAGTGCTGGGATATCATTATCATACCTTTTTAGCTCGTTTAAGAACAAATCTCCAACAATTAGTATTCTAGATACTATTTTAGAGTATTCTTCCTTAAAAGTGCTTAAATCGACTGATTTGATTTCTGTATTAAAGTAAGAGGAAAGTTTGATTGCGTCTTTCATGCTTGGTATTGGGGTAGCGTTTATAAAGCTATCTACGTAGTATGTCTTCTGCATATCTTTAAAGTTAAGATATTTACCTTCTTGATTCTTTAAAAAGTTTATTGATGTTTGATTCATACTTTTAAAATTTACTTAGTTTAGTTCCGTTTATCTCTGATAGTAGTTTGTGATATTTCCTGTTAAGGTTTTCATCATTATGCCCTTGAAGATAGTAGAATTGAATGGCATTTTTCACTTCTTCTAGCTCTTTATAAAGTCTTTCCAGCTCGACTTGATGTGATACACAGTTCATACTTTATTTTACCATTATAGTTGTTAAAAAAATAATTAAATATGTGGAAAGAACTCCTACTGATATACCTGCTAAAAAGTACATCCAATTGGTTTCTTTCAACTCTTTTATAATTTGCTCCTGAGTTTTTATCAGTTTTAAATATAGATTATTTTTATTGTTTTCCATTTTGTTTTGTTTTGTGTTATCAATTATACTTGTAAATCCTTCAAAATTTTCTTTTCTTTCTTGAGGTTCGAATAGAGCGTCTACAGCCTCTTGGTTATACTTTTTTAATCTATCTTGTACTGTCATCTTGTTTTGATTTTGCTAGTTTACGTAAGTCATCTATATCTACTTCAACTCTATTCTTTTTTGTGTTCTCTGAAAAGTTCCATATTAAATCAAAATAACTTAAACAAGGTTTATGATTAAACATAAATTCTTCAGCATCTTCTTTTGTATTAAATAAATAATGGTATTCTTTAGGTTTAAAATCAGATGAAACAGTTAATATTTTGTAAGCATTGTAGAACGCTGCATTTCTTGTAGATACCATAAACCTATTTTCAATAACTTCTTCCCAATATTCAGGGTTGTCTTCAACGTGATATTTTAATACACCAAAATTACTATTTGATTCTCTGTATTTATAAATATGCGAACCACATCTTTCATCTTTCTCAACTATAGTTCCAAGCTTTGGAGAGCCTGGATACTCTTTTATTAATTTGTATTTTTTCATTTTGTTTTTGTTTTTTTTAATATCTAGATTTGTTTACACTTATATTAAAGTCGTGATAGAATGTAAAAGAATTGTAGATAACTTCTCCTATTTTTGTTTTTTTGTATTTAATCAGATAAAAGTCTTCAAACGTATCTTTTAAATCTTCTAGTTGCAAATTGTAGTCGTCTTCTCCAGGAAGATGAACTTTAGATTTTAATGTCTGTGTTTTACTTATCATTTTCCCCAAAATATTTAAAGTGATTTAAACAAGCGAAGAATACGTCAAGCTCATCTGTATGTAAAGAAATTCTTTTGTCTTCCCAAATATTATTTTTTGTATCTGTTTTTGTTTCAAAGGATATATCATAGCCTTCTCCGTTAGCCCATTCTGTTAATTGACAAAATGAATCTGTAAGACCATTAATTTCATAAGAAACTGTTTTTCCTTCACCAAAAAGCTTAGGATGATAATAATCATTTGCTTTTACATCTTCTTCTGTAATATTTAGCCACTTAGCTATTTTTCGTTTAAGTTTTTTCATTATATCCTTTTTTAAGTTTCATTAAATTTTTTGCTCTTTCCTTAGCATCTTGCCAGTAGTATTCACACTCTCCATTTTCAATTGGTGTTTCAGTAAAGTATGATTGCGTATATTCGCTTGGTGTTGCAGTGTATCTATAGCAAGTTTCTTTTAATTCACAACCTTGTCCGTTACACATTGTTATATCCATCCTTTTTCTTTTTTGAATTGTATTAATAATCTATCATAGGTTGGTTTATGAATAACTGAAGGACTAAATACATTTTTGTTTTCACACCATTGTAAAAACTCAATAGCGTAATCATCATTTAACTGTTTAACAGAATCAAAACCTTTGTCGTGCATTTCGATTAGTTTTTGATTTTCTATTTTTTTAGCATCTTCAAACCAAAGACACATTACAAAATATAATTCAGGATATTTTTTTATTTTTTCTTCTATATATTCTAAACCCGTCATATTTTATTCTTTAAATAATTCATAAATACTATTCTCTGTTGCAAATCTAATATGGTTTTTTTCTTTACTTAATATTTCTGTAACAGGTGTTGTTTGCCAAGTGAAATATATATTAAAAGGAGACATTAATAAACTTCTGCCAACAGCAATGTCTTGAAAGTCAGCTTTATATTTTCCTTCTTCATCAAACTCTAGCCATTTAATAGCTAAAGATGTACACATCATATTATCTCTTTCTCTAACCAATCTATAATTATAGTTTTCTTGATCTGTAATTTTCACTGGTATTTTAATACTCGAATACGACTTCATAACCTAATTCTTTTCCAAAAATGGATTTGAATGCTTCATCTAATTCTAAATTACCCTCTTCATTCTGAGTTAGTAATATCTTTGGTTGTGCTCCTCCTATCATTTTTTATGTTTTAAAAATATCCAATTTACTTCTGTGTCTGTTTCTTTTGCTTCTAATCCTGCCTCTACTATATCTGCTTTTTTGAATCCTTGTTCAAAGGCAAGTGTCATTAAATGTTTTACTTCTTCCTCACTATACATTCTTTCAGCTTGCCATTTAGCACCTTCTTTGAACATATCTTTCCAATAGTCACTATCCTGCGGTGGATGGTATGGATATTTATTATACAGTACCTTACTAGCAGCTTCTTCAAGTGTTTCTTTATTTTTCATAATCTTACTTTTTACATTCATTTTTCATTGCTTCTATAACTAAAGGTGCTATATGTGGGAGTTTTAATATTTTCATCAATTGCTGTTCACTACCAGCTTCTCTTATCAATTCATCCCAAGATAAGCTTTCTTGTTTAGGTTCTTCTTTTTCCATATCTATTCTTCTTTATAATATTCGCCTAACTCAATTATAAACTCTCTAATATTTTTTTCACTGAACGTAGCCTGTACTAATAAGCCTACAAACGCATCAAAATATTCTTCTAAATTAACATCATCATACTCTGTCTCGTATGTCATTGTTTTTCCGTAATTGCTAAGTTGTAGTTTCATATTTTTATTTTATTTTTTTCCAAATGTAATTAAAAACCATTACTTTTCACAATAATTTCAAAATTATTTTCAAGAAGTTCGTTTATCATTCTTTGCACCATACTTTCTTTTACACAAAAAAGCTTTGATATTGTTGGTATATCGTTATATTTACTTGATAAATAATACTCGCAAATAATAATTTTACTTCTACTATAAAAATCAGATTGGTATTTAATTAGCTTACAACTATTCTTCTTAAAATTCACTAAGGAATCTACATCTTCTTGATATAATAGAATTTTTTTACCTCTTTTTCTGGAAGAATCTTGCTTTATATTTAAAACCTTCATTCTGTAAAGAAGTGTTGATCTGTCAACTTTCGCTAATTTAGCTGTTTCTTCAATGCTATATGTTTGTTCCATTTCTTAAAAAGGTATTCGGTTATCTATTTCGTCTCTTAAATCAAATGCTTGGTCTGGAGTAGGTGTTGGCAAAGTCGTTCCACTATCAACAAGTTCTTTCTTTTCATCAATCTTTATAGGTCTAACTTCTTCATTAAGGATGTACGGAAGACCATCTGAATTTACAGAGTAGTAAAAGTCTTCAATTGGAAAACCTCTTGTGTGACTAAAGTGGGCTTTAATAGCATCTCCTTCAGGACCAACTTGACAAACTGTTTCTGCCTTCTTTAGCATTGAAGAACCTATATGTCCTACTGCCTTGTTTGTTCCAAAGTTAGAGTGAAGGATTGTTGTAAGATGAAATTGCTTATCATCGGTCCACTTCATAACTTTCTGAATTACAGCCTGACTTTCTTTTAAGTCGTTAAAGTCATTAACCAAATCTGCTAATCCGTCTATAGCTACAAGACCAATATTATCTTTCATTTCGCTTTCGTAAATCAACCACTCAATAAACTGAAGTCTTTCTTTTGGCTCGTATGGTCTTAAAGCAAAAGGTTTATAGAACTCGTAATTCTCAACACCTACCAATTTAGTAACCCTCTTAAATACATTCTGTGCGTGCCACGAACTCTGTTCCGTGTCTAGGTCGATTATAAAACACTCTCTATCTCTGTGACTCTTTATTGAAGATGTATAGTTAGATGTTTTTCCTCCAATGTATGCAGCAGTAATTAATGATTTTAAGAAAGTTTTCTTTGACTTTGATGGACCTACAATACAACTAAAATTTCCATAAGTACCAAATGGTATTGGAAAATCCTTGCTACCAAGTTTGTGAGTTCCAATTGACACTGCTACTGGAGGATATTCAATTTTCTTTGTAACATCTACAAATGAAGCCTTGTATATATTTTCAAGATTAACTGAAATTGTTTGCTTTGGAGCTACATCATTAGGTAAATATCCTTTGAAAATCTCTTCGTCATCAGTAAAATATTTAGTTCCAAAAAGATGTGACTTATTATACGCACTCTCTATACAAGAATTTATCTCTTGAATCTCAAAACCAGTGTGTTCAAACTGAGACATAAATGACTTAGCTTGTAACTCAGGTATTCCAAACTCATTGAAAGCCATAGCAAGGATATAAGTATTCCTATTTCTTTCTCCTTCTACAAGACCATACCTTTCATTCCACCACTTATAAAGACCATCAATAACCCTGTCATTCTCTACTTTAACCTGTACTTTTGTTTCTTTTACTTCAACCGATGGTGCTTTTGTCTCAACCATACCAGTAAAAACTTTAGAATCTTCGTTTATGTATATATCTTCATCGTGAGACACATAACAAACCCTAGCTTCATTTACACAAGAGTCGTCAAAGTTTGGAGAGTTAAAATGATTCTTTAGTCCATAGAAATACTTTCTGTGGTTTTGAATATCTTTTGGTATCTTAACTAATACTTTTAAACCTTCTCCTGATGGAGATATAAAGACAGAGTAAACGTAAGGGTCTTTTTTTAAATCCTCTTTTACGGATATTATTTCAAACTCATCATCAAACTTATCTAAGTCAAGACATATAAGACCACTATGTTCTACAACTCCTTTATCTGTCCTCCATGAAACCTTATTGTTTCTACCTGAATTAATACCCTCTTGCTTTGAAGATGAAAAAAGAATAGAAGTAAGAGATGATTTCAATCTACTCTGAGTTCCTTTATCATTCTCGTTTCGTATTGCTTCAATCTTATCTTTAAAGAAACCATTCTTTATAGAATCAAGTATCTTTGAAACTTCAACATATCTTGGTTCAGATGTATCGTTTATGTTGTTAAATACTGCTACTTTCATTTTGTTATTATTTTTTTATTACTCATCTCCTTCGTAAACTATTTTAATAGGAAGTAATCTACCTCCTTCTAATTGCATTGCAGATTTCTGTCTCTCCCAGTGTTTTAAATTCTCTGGAGATAAGAGTTTCTTCTGTTCATCTGTTAATTCTCTATACCAAAAGTCTTTAGGTAAAACTTGTTTCTTTTCTGAATAGTTTGAATATTTTTCTAACTTATCTGCTCTTGATATAAACTCAAGTGTTAAATACTTTGGATTCTTTTTATGGAAGTCATCATTGTGACAATTCTTTATAGCATTAAATATATCTACTTTAGTATATCCTTCTTTTAACCTTGCATTAAATTGCTTCTTTGTCTTTTCATTTACAACCCTAACATTCTTACCAGTTGTTGCATTAAAGAATACCAATAAAGCATCAAAATCAATCACATTGGTTTTATTATTTAAGTTATTTATTATATTAGTACTTAATTGTGGTTGATTATCCGTTTCTGGGTTATCCGTTTCTGGAAAACCTGAATGTGGATTAAAGTCTTTATTAATAGGGGTTTCAAAGAATTTATATTCAACTCCAGTTATAATTCCTTTATCGTTTCTATTTGTTTTCTTAACAACATATCCAAAAGATATAAGTTCATCCAAAGAACTATAAATAGAAGTCTTTCCTTCTTTTAAAATAGATGACATTCCTGACACTGAGAAATCCCAATCGTCAGGTAAACTCATTATTGTAGCAAATATTCCTTTTGATTTACAACTAATTCTACCATCTTTGAATATGGTATTGTTAATGACAGTATAGTTTCTGTCTTTCTTTACTCTAATTACTTCCATTTTGTGGTGGTTTTAAAATGAAGAAAACCTTAGAACGCCACCACACGTTTCTAAGGTTTCTTCGATTAGTCAATAGACTTTAATTTTTCCTTGCAAGTGGTGGATTGCTATGCAAATATACAAAATATTTTAATATAAAAAAGTTAATACCCAAAAGATTTTAATGTTTCTTTAAAAGGATTACCTTCTATGTTTTTTACAAGTTCTAACATTTGTTGAGCTAATTCTCTAACTTCTTTCTGACTGTGTTCAGAATTTCTTAATCCTTGAAAATGTACAAAGCTTCTGAAGTTGAAAGATATATCCATAGTAATTTGAGAGTTAAATGTCTTGAAGAATCTAGCACTTTCCTTAGCTCTTTTTCTACCTAATATCGGAGTCAATTCTATTAATGCTCTATGATATAATTCATTAGATTCTTTAGTAAATTTTTCTAAAGTTTGTAACCATGATTCTTGTGTTGCATTATCTTGTATTCCTTTCCAATCTTCAGGCAAATAATATTTATCTTCTTTTAATTCTTTATATCTAGCGCTCTCTCCGTTAATAGAGACACCAATACGATGTTTTAGTAAATGAATGTGCGTAGCTTGATCCACATTAACTAAGAAATGCAATTGACTCTTCTCAAAAGGCGTGTGATGACCTTCTGAAGCCAGCATTTTTAAAAGATTTGGAATTCTTTTTACTTTATCCTCAGTTAAGTCTCTTGATGTTGATGTCCAGGCTGATTGCGCATGGATTTCATCTGACCCATACCATCCCAATAAGGTTACGCTATTGTTATTCATATATATAGTTTAATTTGTTTACAAAAATAAAGCCCCACTTTCGGGGCAGTCACCCATACCGCAATTTACACTTCATTATGAGATCACCGAGTAAAACAAGTGTAGTGAAACGACCATTGCAATGTCCTCGATTTCAGGGTTTGAAAGCGTTTTATAGTCTTACTCTACTATGTTCCAGAGGCAGGACTTGAACCTGCAGCTTAACCCTATTTCTAGTATGCGTATACCAATTCCGCCACTCTGGACTTTAAAGGCTTGACGAACTCACATTTAACTTATTCCTGATACTGCTAGGAAAGCCCAACAGCGATAAGCACCTTTTTTATTGAATAATAGGAATTTACACCTATTACTTTGAAAGTAATATTGCAAAGATAATTAAAAAGGAAATACACTATCATCTTTTCCGTAAATTTCTTTACTTTCATACATTAATTTTGCTAATCTACTACGTTTTAAATAACCGTTATTATAACGATACGCATCTCTTTCTTTGTAGTAAGTTAGCTTTCTTAAATTTTTAGTTCGCTTGTTGTAACAATGTGGTAACTCCCAGATATTTTTATTATCATCAACTACTAAATAAGTATAAATTTTAAAACGATATAAAATATTGATTTTCATACAATTGCCTTAGTTAGTTGTACCAATCTAATAGTTATGCGCAATTGTTAATCCCAAATTACGTCACCACAATCATCACACATTTTATGCGAGTAACTTCCATCTGAATTACAGTAATTAGTCGTACAATTATGAGAACAACTGCGCATAACACCAGTTTGTTGCAATTGCAAGGCTTGGGTTTCTTTGTAAAGTTCGGTAATTCTATCTGCTGTTTGTTCAATATCATGCGAACCAAAAGCAAAATCATCTAATAAATCTATTAATATTTTTCTGTCCATTTTTGTAATGTTTTAGGTTAATTAATTTGCAACTGCAACAAGCTAGAGAACGTTAGCAGTTATTTTGCTAAACGTTGTAAACAGAATTTACAATTGCCTTTGTGTGTCAATACAGTTGCATTTCCCCATTCTCCAAGTAGATATTCACAACTATCAACTTCAACTATAATTAAAGGGCTATTACCACCTTTAACTACAAATTCAGTATTTTTTCTATCGGTGTTGACTTCTGTGCATCCGATTAAAAAAACAACTGCTAACAGCACATAAGCAAAAGCATTTAATCGGGTCTTGAATTTAAAGTTTGTTTTCATTTTGTTGTTATTTATGATTAATTTAATGTTTAGTTTTTATCGACAATTGCCTTCGCTTATCTGCAAAACGTTAGCGGTAATGCTTTTTAATAGTTTTTGAAATCTGTTCTTTATACGCATCAGGTATCTGTTTTATAATTTTATCGTGTAAATCACTACCGCTAACACCAGTTTGTTGCAATTGCAAGGCTTGGTTTAGCTCAGTAATTTTCCTTTTTAAATCTCTATTTTCTATTTCAAGTTTACTTATCAAAACTTCTTCTTTTGTTTTACCATTAATGTTTACTATTCTTTTCATTTTGTAATGTTTAGTTATTAATTTTGCAACTGCAACAAGCTGGAGAACGTTATGGTTAATGCTACGATTCGTTTTCAGAACGACTATTTTGCTCTAAAATTGAATATTTAATAGCGTTTAATAAACTTTCGGTATCAGCCATATCACATCTGTAAACATCGCCTTCGTGTGGGTAAACTTCCCAATAAGGTTCTCCGTAACAACCTAATCTATCGTAACAATCAAGATAAATAGAAACTTCGGCTTTATCTTTTTTTACTCTAAATCTAACTACTGCACCAGCAAAAGGAGGAGAAATTTGAACCTGCCAATCAGTTGGAAACTGAATGTAAGGTATTTCTTTTTGCCATTTTGAATGTTCCATAATTTGAGAATATTTCCCAACTAATAAATAATCTTCCATTGTAATTTAGTTTTAATGAACCGCACTAACCATAACACACGTTTTACGCTATTGCTAGTTTAGGTTTTGTTAGTAATAATTCTTTTTTAATTTAATAATTTGTTTTTGTTTGTTGTATTCCTTTCTTAATTACGCAACATCGTAAAGCGTGGTAACGTTAGGTGCAATGCTAAGACGACTGCTCATCTTGTGGTGCTTCTTCATTTCCTTCGACATAAATCGTAACAGACGATGTTCTTTCTTTATTCATACCCTCTCCATCTAAAGCACCCCAAGCTAAAGTGAAATCTACGGATGTTCCGTTTCCTAATCTAACCTTGACATTTGCATCAGGGTTGAAGTCTAAAAGTTGTTTTGTTAATTCTCTTACTGTCATTTTATTTGAATTTGTGAGAAGCACTGCACCTAACAAGGTATTGCCAAAAGCAGGGCATTCTCGGTTAAATAATCATTTGTAATTCTATTGGGCATTTGTGCAAGGCTGAAACTTTTGTCTTTCAAATCCCTGCATTCGGCAATACCCGAACCGTTATAACTCATTTTACCGAACCGAACTTAACGGAGGAGTAAATTCAGAGTTTTCAGTCATTTCGAAAAACCATTTAGTTTCGTCTTTATTTGCTTTTCGTTTAATTAAAGTAATATGTATTAATTCTTTTCGGCAATGTATGTCTTGAACTATTGCACCATTTTCCATTTCTTTTCCTAAATATTGTACTATTTTATCTTTGTCATTAATAACTACAATATCAAATTTATCTATATTCATAAAAAACGAGTTATAACAATGGTTTGTAGCAAAACTACTTTAGGCTACTTTTCCATCGTTGGTTAATAATTCTTTTTTGTTTGTTGTGTTTGTTAATAATTCTACGTTCTGCTACAAGCCATCAAACGTTAGTAGCTATATTAATTCGTGTAACGTACACCGCCATTCCAAGAAAACGATATATTTTCAATTTCTATTTCTCCAATTATTTCTAAATCATCGTTGTATTCTCCATGTCCTAAACCCCATTGTTTTATTTTAGGTATTTTTCCTTCTTTATATTCTGCAAAATATGCGTGCATATCTGGATTAATAAAATGTCTTTTCGCTAAATATTTTTTACCCGTTTTTAAATCTTCTACGATTTTAAATTTTTCTGCCATAATTTTGAATTTAAACACAGCTACTAACAAATAATTGTATCAATAGCTTGGTTATTTAATAATTTAATGTTTTGCGTTTTCTTATAAACTTTCTGATGTCAGGAAAGTGATAGTTTGTATTAGAACGCTACTAATACAATTATCAAACGTTAGTGGCAAGTGCTACCATCCGTCTGTAAACTCGGCAATAGTTGTTTTACCTTCGTTAACTTCGGCATAATTCATTCCTAATTCTTTAACGGCATATTCTTTTCCTGCTGTTACGTCAAATCTGTAAATATCATCAGCGTTCCCACCAACACTTACATAAATTGATTTGCCGTCAAACTCGCCTCTAAATGAGAATGAGTATTTGTAATAAGAGGTGAAAACAACTTTTACCTCACCATACATTTCTAAAAATTCTTTTTCGTTTAATTTTGACATATTCGTTTAATTTACCGCACCAGCCACTAACAAAGGCTAAAAGCAATTGCCATCAAGCGTAGTGCAAATTTTGAGTACTATTTTAGGCAACTGCTATTAGCCCCGAACCGTTATGCCCAATGCTAAGACGGGAACTTCCAGGTATTTGCATCTACTTTAATCCACCCTGCATTTAAGCGACCTTGTTCGACAAGTTCCGACATATATTCATACATTTTTTCATTATTCTCATAACGCTTTACTAATTCATACCAATTGTCAATAAATGGTTTCCAAATAGGGCAGGTTTCTTTTATTTTACGCAAATCGACATCAGATAATTTACACTCTTTCCAAAGTGTGTAACATCTACTAAAATCATCCTTATCATAAGGAATTTCAACTCGAAACTTTTTTATGTTATCGGCATTTAGTGTTCCTGTTACTACTGCCCACATTGTTTTTGAACTCATACCAACGTGTCCAAAAACTATCCATTCATTTAAAGTCATATTTCTGTTTTTAAGTTTGATAATTAAAAGCACTGGGCATAACACGTGTTTTGCGTTATGGCGGTTGACGTGCTTAAATCAACCGCAGTAATTCTATTCAACTTTAGTGCTATGCCGACAGTTAGTGCTACTAATCCGCCACAAACGCAAAGCACCTTAACGTTAATAGCAATTATTTTTTACTACGTTCTACACAAAATTTACAATTCTGTTTATGAACTATACCACCAGCATAACCATAATTCCACACAACATATTCGCAGCTGTCTATTGATACAACCTGAACATCACCTGTTTCAATTGTCTGAATTTTATTTAATGGTTGTTTTTGTTGTTCTGAATTATTACTTCCGCAACCGCAAAAAATAACAGCTACTAACAGCACATAAGCAAAAGCAAAGGTGCGGTTGTAAATTGATGTTTTTGTTTTCATATTATATTCTGTTTTTTAAGTTAAAATTTCAGTTTCTAAATCTTTGCCTTCGCTTATCTGCAAAACGTTATAAGTCATTTAGGACAGACCGTACCTCTAACCAATATTCCTTATTGAATGGCAAAGCCTTACTCTCTTTATGATAGAAGATAGTAGCATCAATATTTGCTAATATTTCATCTACTGCAATTATTGCACATTGCTTTGCTGAAAGTTTTTCTATTTTAATTATAAGTTCGGGCTTTTCGTCACAAGAAGTTAATTTGACATCTCGGAAAGGCATACACTTGTAAAAACTTTCAATAAGCTCTCTTGCTTTTTGTTCTGTATTTGACATAATAATTTGAATAAAAACAGCTTATAACAGCACCTATGCAAAAGCAGTGGGTGTAGTGGTAGCCGAAAGTTTGAAGCACTCAATTAAGTTTGTACGAGCCGACAGGTAAGTGCTTTTAAAACCCTGCCTTCGCATAGCTGCAAAACTTTAGTGGCAATTAGTTTCTTTTAAATATCTTTCAACAACTGATTTAATCAACTCTTTTTTCTCACGAACCATATCGTCTTTAATGTACCATTGTAAAAAAGAAACTAACTGTTCGCTTCGCCAACTAACACCAGTTTGTTGCAATTGCAAGGATTGGGTTAGTTCGGAAAGTATTTCTAAACCTTCTTGTGTTAATTCATCACGACTTTTTAATATTTCAAGTCTGTTTTTTTCTTCTAATAATCTTTTAAATTCCATAATTTTTGTAATTTTTAATTAATAATTTGCAACTGCAACAAGCTGGAGAACGTTACCTGCAATTACTTGCCTTTTAAGTAATCATCAATAATCATTCGTTCAACTTCTTTGTCTAAGTTACCATACAACCATCCTGCAAAGGCAAGTAGCTGTTCCCTTTGGCAGCTAACATCGGCTATACGCAAATTTTTAACTACCTCCAGTATAGTTTCGTCAATTGTTGCTCCAATTAAACCTCTGTTATTTAGTTGTATCTTATTATCAAAACCTCTTACTAATAAATTAGCTTTTACTTTTTCTTCAATATTCATGTTATTTAATTTAGTGTTTCAAATCCGTTAAAAATCAGCGTATAGCCGCAAAACGTTAGTAATAAAATATTTTACCTCTTAAATGCTCCACTATCATATTAAAAACCTCATCTCTATCCATCTGTAATCTGTCACACATATCAATAGCTAAATCAACACTAACATCTATATTAGAGTTAAGCATATTTGAAACATATGGTCCAGTTCTTCTAATAGCCTTAGCGAAATCCCTTCTTGTTGGAATCTTTGAAGCTTCGTATATCTTTAGTTGCAGTGTCTTATTTTCCATTATATTCTTTTTTTAATCTTTCTAAATAAAGCGTAGCATCCATCAATTCTTGTTGGAGATGATTTACCCATCCTATAAAGTCAATATCAGTTCTATCAAGAGTAGTATTATATTTTAAAATACCAATTCTACTTCTCTCTTTAAAATTTTCTATAACCTCATTTACAATTGAATCCTCTCTTACTACTTCAGGTTGATTCACTACAATGTTTCCAATATGTTCGTCTAAATACATTTTTCTACTTTATTTAAAAATCTGTTAATAACTAATGCTTCTCTTTCCGACTCTTCAAATCTTTTAGCCATCTCTCTTTCGTATACTGAATCAAATAATTTCTTAATTGCAATACTTTCTTCTGTGGTCTTACCTGCCATAGCTAAATGCATCATTCCTTTAACTGAATCCGAAGCAGAGTCTTTTCTATCTGCTCTCATTAGTTTTTCATAAATCTTCTTTGCTGTATTCTTAATTTTTGTTGTTTCCATTTTTCTTTTGAATTAAATTAAATACTTCTTTGTAACTTAATAAAACCTCTCTCTCTGCATCTTCTTGAGAGTAAAAGCTAACTCTGTTTCTTGGCGTATCTTTTTCTTTGGTATTAATTCTCTTGTATTTAATGCTCTTCTTTATTCCGTGAAGGTTATCATCAAGGTCGTACTTAACTACATAAAAACCATAATCAGCTTTTTCGACTGAGAATGCAATCTTTACCTCTTTGTTAATAACTCCAATCATTGCGATATCATTTTCATTAGGAAAAAACTTATCTACTTTACTTCTTTTATTACTCATAACTAACTTCACTTAAATCAATTTCTACATTTAGGTTGTCTAATAACCTTACTTGGACCAGGTTTTTAATAAACTCTTTTTGCCATCTGCTACCATAAACTTCTTTATATGTTCTACATACCGCTATAAAACGATTTTTAGAGCCATTTAAGATACTTTCAGCTTTTTTTGCTCCCTTACCCTTAACACCACTAATTGAGTCGACTACATCGCCCATAATCATTTGCAACCAAAAGTTGTAATCAGCCTCATCTTCAGGTATTTCGTATATATCTCCAAATCTTTGGTAGTAGGTGTCAAATATTTTTACAGAATACTGGCGAAGATCTTTGTCCATCGAAGCAATCATTACATCTGTAAAAGGGTATTCCTTCTTTATCTTGAAGTAGTGTGAAACAATTACATCGTCAGATTCATAACCACTAATACCTAAGGCATTCCAAGAACCTAGTAAGTATTCTTTAATCTCGTTGTAGAATTTAGGTAGTTCTTTGTTTGCTCTACTTTTTTTGTACGACTTAACTATTTTCTTTCTAAATGAGTTGTTGAATGGTTTTTCTACAAATATAGAATAGTGGCTTGCTTCAGATGTTGATATTATATTAGATAGTGCTTCGTCTACTTTGTCGTATGCTTGCTCTACTTCTTCACATTTATTCCCTATGTAACAAAGTGAATCAGCATCTATTAAGATTATTGATTTCATAATTTCTCTATTTCTTCTTTAACTTTATGTAAAAATAAAACGTCATCTGCACAACAATAACTAATGATTAAATCAACTGCTATTAATGCACATTGTTTATTATCTTTATGCAATGGTGCATAAGATGTGAATTTATAATATATTTCTTCAGCTTTTTCTTTTTGTGTCATTATTTCTATTTTTAAAACTTATAAACGTCTTTTACTTTAATGAAGTTTTCTATTAATATTTTTATTATTTTTTCATCTGCGTGACAATCCTCATATCCAGTCCATACTAAAGAGCTTGTTATTGCATCGGCTAATTCTTTATACGTTCTAGGTGCGGTTGACAAAAAGTAATCAATAGACTCCTCTATATCTTTAATCGCTTCTTTTGGAGTTTCCCATCCTCTGTTTATGTGTTTAGGATTTCCTTTTGAGTGTATGCCATCACATGAAGTGCTAAAATAAAATTCATTGTTGTGTTCATTAGTGTACAACTCAAAATCTATTCCTTTATAGTTAATCTTCTTAAGAGTCTTCATAATTTTATCTTTTTAAATTAAGAGTCAGGAATTAAATTCCCAACTCTTTTTTCTGTTCTGGTGTTACATTATACTTCTCTAACATTTTCAAAGTACCTTCTCTGTCTTTCTGTAAAGCTACCTTAACTTTTGATAAGTCTGTAATTGTAGGTTTATTAGAACTTGGAGTTGTTGGTTTGTTAGAAGAAGTAGTAGTTGGTTTTGTAACTTCATCTTTTCCGTGAGTATTATATCCATCAGCATCAATCGTATCGTCAATAGCAAATAAACCATTTGCAGCATATTTACGAGCATAAGAAGATGTAGAACCAGTTAACTGAGAGGCATCCATACCTTTCTTTGTTTCTTCTTCTCTAGCCCAACCATAAGCACTAATTGATTCTCCTCCATAACTAATAGTGGCGCAAGACCTTACATATATTCTGCCTCCTATATCTACCATATCATCAGACAATACAAATGTACAACCAGTTTCTTTTAATAGTGGTTTTACACCTGATAGTATACCCTCAAGATTTCTGTAAGAGTATTTTCCAAAAGAGTTGTATAGATTCTTTGGTGCATTAAGTGTTGTTTGAATAAGATTTAATTTATCTTCCAGAGTCTCTTGTGTTTTTTTTGTTGTTGCCATAATTTAATTTTAATTAGATTAAAAAGGACTACCTTGTTTTAGATAGTCCTTGTAGTTGTGTTTTGTTTTTAGTTTTTTTACTCAATGAAAACCTCTAAATCAAATGTTTTTATTAAGAGGCTTAGATTACCAGGGTAAGTCGCCTGCTTGTGGCTCTAATTGTTTTTTCAAGTCTTTTCCACTATCATTCGATTCATTCTTGAATGCCGTAATAGTTCCATCAGTCCAGAATGTTCTACCATTACCTACATAGTAGCGAGGCTTCTTGTTCTCTCTATCATCTTTAGATTGAGTTACATAAGCAGATACATTTTGGTTGTACTGATTTGCCTCATCATTAATAGAGATGTCGATGCTAATACCATTTTCTCCTTTAGACTTAATTCCTTTTACTAGAGTTTCTAATGTCTCTAACTTTAAATACAAATTGTTTAAACTTGCCATATTTAATTAAATTTAATTGTGTCTACTCTTTATAGGATTTTCGACTAACTCCTTTTGCAAATGTAATGTATTCTTTTTAGAATACCAAATTAGAATGGACAAATATTTTTTTCTTTAGGTTTTAATATTTCTATTTTTTCTCTTTGTAGTTTTTCAGAAATAGAATCACGAATAAAGTCGCAAACCCTTACGTTATATTTTTCTAACTTTTTTAAAGTTTGATATTGAACTTCTGTAAGTTTTACAACTTTAGATTTTGTATATTTTATAGGCTTTGACATAAATAAGTAATACTTTTATTGTGGTTAGCAACAAGTTATAACTCATTATGCAAAACATTGTAAATAGAATCAAGTTGCTTATATTCATCTTCTGAAACTTCAAATAATTCTACTTCACTATAAGTTCTCCACGCATTAGTAATAGTTCCTTTAAATGGCTCTAAAAAAAACACAGATAAATCTTTATTTCCATTAGCGTTTTCTTTTTCATTAGAAACTTGTTATCGTGACTGGGAAAC
>OGWN01000034.1_pt1 | contig 19371 bp, 48 predicted proteins | sample 1575921 | NCBI WGS metagenome assembly OGWN01 (sample SAMN07581531, study PRJEB24739) | freshwater metagenome
GAAGAACGTTCGCCAACTCAAGGTCAAGCGGAATTTATCGTAGCAAAACACCGTAATGGAGGACTCGATAACATTCGTTTGAAATTCATTGGAAGTTTAGGTAAATTTGATAACTTAGATGATTTTGGTTCGTCTTTTGATGCGCTTCCATCTAAGATGAATTTAGATGACTCAAACCCGTTTATTACCCCTAACTTGCCTACCCCAAATGAAGCTTTTGGTAGTACAATGAATTCATATGACGATGATTCTGATGTTCCGTTTTAATTAAATTATTGAAGATGAAAAGTGCTTTTTTGGTTTTATTTTTCTTAGTAACGTCCTTGGCGAATGCCTCTTTTGTGCTTATTCCTATGGAGCGCCGGCAGTTAACGGGCCACCAACTACATCGCCAAACAATTACGTAGTTACCCCGTGGATTAACGATTACTATAAGTCTACCAGGATTGGATTACCACAAGGTCTCAAGCTATTGGAGAGTGGATTGGTTGTCGGTCGTGCATCGTTTATGCACTTTAGCTTAGACAACAATGAAACGACCATTGACGGAATGTCTACAACATTTGACTGTACACATACCTTCACTGTCCAAGCAGAAGCGGTGAGCAAGACGACAAATAAAATTTTAGTCACCGGTAACAAAACATTTACAATATCAGTTAACAACTTATACTCCGAGCCTTACGAAAACCTTTACATGAAGGCATTCACAACCGTTGAGCAGAGAAGGTTGTTCAGGGATATCATGAGCGACAGTAGTATGTTCCCGGACAGTATTATCTATCGATTAGATGATCCAAACTTTGGTAAGGCCGGGGAACTAAAGTTTTTAGCAATGTCGGGTATAGCTCCAAACGAGTTGAGCTCATACGCTAACTCTATTTCGAACAATCACTACAATAAAACTATTAAGTTCTCTGATGTTAAAACTGCGATTGCAACGGACCCTAACAACAACTATGCAGTGAAGTACGAAGTTGTTTATGTTGAAATCGTGGATCCGTTTAACAGCGATAACCAAAACGTATCTTTGGAAACTAACTTGCTGCTGTCATCGTTAAACAAAATTAAGAACCCCTACATTGACGTTAACGGGGTGGCAAAAAGTATGTTGTACCCTAATACGTTTGATAACATGCAAACACGGGTAGAGAGCCTGGGGTACAGCGCTCAAGGTGTTATTCCGGACTGGATGACCAGCGTACAGGAAGATAAAACTGTACTTGGATTCAAACGTGCATTGGTTCTAGCTTACACTAAACCCGGCGAAAGTAAAAAGATTGCTTACCGTATTAAAAATAGGGGTATTAACTTTAACGTTATTAACTTTACCATTGACAGGTACCAACTTGATAACTCCCTTAGTGCCAACTACGATATTCAAACAACTTCTTTTGTTAACGGTAGAGCAACAACATTTGATGTACTATCTCTAATAGAGCAGGAAACTTACGATGTTGTTAACTATGCATCAGCATTAGCTTTTGACCAAATTAACAACAAGCCGTATGAGTTAATTAAAGCAAACGGTGGTATTGACGGCGTAACTGCATTCCAAAGTGGCGACAGATTAATTTTTGGAAAACAAGAGAACATCACTGATGGTCAGTATGCCGACGGTTGGGTGAATTATAATGTTGTGGGCATTTATCAATCTGAGTACGACACACATTTGTACGACAACTCATACATTGTTCCGGGCTATATCGAAAAAATGGCAGACATAAAAGAGCCAACACTTATTACCGATGCATTAGCTGGTGCTAACACCCTGCTGGTCCCTTACATTTCTAGTCCCGGATACATTGGTATGATGGTACAAGCTAGTTCTGCAATTGATGCTAACACCACAATAACTGATCTACAAGCTGATAACTCAACCGGCAATATAGTGTGGAAAATCACACTAAGCAATCCGTTGTTGACTAACGTATCTGCTGGTGATAAGATTAAAATCCTACCTTATGTAACTGTGGTATCAAATGATGGATTCCAAGTTACGGTATCTGGATTACCATTGAATATTACTGACCGATTGTCGCTATTTGGTAGGAAATTATCTGGAGTCGGGGTTCCGGACAACACCCTAATTAGGAACATAATTAACGATACTATTGTAGTTGACAACCCAGGCAGTGAAGCATTGTCTATACAACCCGGCGATTTATTAGGATATTCCGTAATTAACCAACGTGCAGGTGTTTGGGAGATAAGAATAGACAACGACCAAATTGTAACCTTGGAATTTATTAAAGAAATTGACCAAGGTTCTGTGATTAAAGTTCTCGGTGGACAGAGTTTTGGAGCATGTTTCTTACGATATAGCAACAGTATTATTGAAGGCAACACTGTACCTGGATTTACACAAGTACCGAAGAATATTACCTACAATGCGGGCGGTGGCGGAAACGGTACTACATTTGACATGGGCGGGACACAGATTATCGAGCGTCGAGATTCGCCCGGAAGGCAAACAAACCCTATACCAAATTGGCAACCACACATTTATTACCCAGTTGGTACAATTGTAAAAGCAAACAACCAAACCTGGAAAGCGGTAGTAGATGTAATGCCAACTGTTAACTTCGTTGAAAAAGAAGTAGTTAACACAAAGGGAAGACCAACAATTGAAAGAGTTTACTGGAAATTGTTTGACGACATCAGCGTCTCAGGTGATAAATATTTAAAATTCCCACAGACTGGAGTATTTAATTAATGGCTTCTAATATCAACCCGAATAATATCAACGGAAACTATCCTGTAGCAGGTCAGGATAATGATTCTCAAGGTTTCCGTGATAACTTTACAAACATTTCCAACAACTTTAGCTTTGCGGCTACTGAGATTACAGCATTGCAGAATTCAATGACTAACGTCCAGAGCACCGTAGCTACAGATGGCAATGTAACAGCTTACTACGGAAACATCCAACAAGGTTTACTAGTAGGTGGTGCAACTACCCTAAATGGTGATGCATCGTTTAATGCTAACGTTATCTTGGCAGACGGTTCTACTGCATTATCTTCTGTTTTCCCTGCCACTAACAAAGGTTACGACTTAGGTACCGCTACACAGAACTTTGGTAACGTATTTGCTGCTAACGTAATTGCCAACGTATCAAGTGCTACATCTAGCGTTCATTCCTACAGAATTGAGCAGACAAACATTGTTGCAAGTGCTGCGGCGGCCACACAGAATATCAGCGTACTTAATGGAGCACGTTGGATGTTTACTGCAAACGCAAACGCAAACAGCACTATCAACTTTATTGGTAGTTCTAGTATGACTTTTGCTAACGTGCTTGCAGTTGGTCAGACATTGCGTGTAGAAGTTGCAATGACACAAGGTGCAGTTGCATACTATCCGTCGGCACACCAAATTGACGGTGTTGCACAAACCATTAAATGGTCTAATGGCGGCGCACCAAGTGCCGGTAACGTTAACTCAGTTAACGTGTATAACTACACTATTACTAAAACAGCTAGCCCTAGCACATATACTATTTTGGGAACTCAATCCAGATTTGCTTAATTTAGTACCATAACAGTTGACTCCTAGAATGCAAAAGTGTAAACTATGCATCTAGGAGTTTTCTTTTATGTCAAAACAAATTGATCTAAACAAGTATAAAGATTTTGTAGAAGCGGTTACAAGTCAACCCAGTAACGACTTAGAAGCATTTATTGCTCGTGTACGTGAATTAAACGAGTTAGGAGTAAATGTTCCGTTGCTTATGACTGGTGGTATCGGTCTAGCAAGTGAAGGCGGTGAGTTTAACGAGATTGTTAAAAAAATGTTGTTTCAGGGCAAGCCCTACAATGAAGACAACCGTTTCCATATGAAGCGTGAACTCGGTGATATTGGCTGGTACTGGATTAATAGCTGCCGTGCTTTGGGATATGACCCCAATGACGTTTTACTTGAGAACGTTAGCAAGCTAGAATCTCGCTATCCCGGTGGCAAGTTTGATGCTCATTATTCTGAGAACCGCAAGGAAGGCGACCTCTAAGGGTGTAATATGGGGCTAGGACCTCCTGCTTGCCAACATTGTCGCGTTCATGGATATTTGTCTGACGACATTGGTTGGCATTGTAAATACTGTGGAGAGCTTAATTTAACTCACAATGTCTGGGATTACAAACCCGGAGTATTAGAAGCTAATGAAAAGGTTCTCAAATTTATGCACGGAGAGGATCTAAATGCACCCACTAGTAAATGATCTCTCATCGCTAACAGATGAGGAACTTAACAAGAAGTTTGAGGAATTAAATCGTAAGTATAACCAAGCATATCGTGTTGGGCCTTACAGTATAATTCCGCAAATTCAAATGGTTATGCAAGACTATCAAGCAGAGATTGCAAAGAGGCAAGCAAAGTTAATCCAAGACATGGAAGAGCGTGCGAGCAAGAACGGCAAATCTTTTGGAAGTATAATTGACATCTCATGAATTATGATCAATATGGAAGAGCGTGGGCAACTTGCGATGAGTTGTTTGAAATGCTCTACGAAAATCCAAATATTGATCTAAATAATTTCTTAGTTTCTTTTGCACTAGACGACAAAGAGAAGATCACAGAATTCAACCAAGCTGTAAAAGATCTCTATGCCGATATACCAATTCTGAATGCAATCAGGGAAATAAATCAAAATGTAGATGAATTCCACAATGATATGCAAAAGAACTGGCACATGCCAGAAGAGTATAAAAAGTTAGACATTGCTGTGTGGCTACTCGAACAATGTAAAACTGACCCAGAGTTGCAAAGAGTTGGTGAGGAACTATTACTCTATCAGGAAAGAGATTTATTCGATCTACTTAGATATCTTAAATACATGGTAGATACATTCCGCAAGCATAATATTGTTTGGGGTCTTGGTAGAGGTTCAAGTGTCGCTAGTTATGTGCTGTACCTAATAGGTGTACACAAGATTAACAGCATGTATTACGATTTAAGTATTGACGAGTTTTTAAGATAACAGGAGAAATAATGGGTAGAATCTATACAACTGCACACGGCAAACAAATTGACATGGATCGTTTGCGTGTAGCCAATGAAGAAACAATTGCCGTTGGCAATATGAAAGTAAATGCACGTGGTGATAAATTAGGCACCGGAGGAGAAGTTGCACAGACCAGGAACCAAATCCAAGACAACTATAATAAGTTGTACACCCCGGTCCCTCAAGAATCTCCTGCAGAAAATATCAAGGTCGCAACCTCTAGTGGGGCGAATGTAAGATCTGGTGCACCAATTGAAGAAAGTGCTCCGACTATTGCTGAGACTCCGGAGCCAGCAGTACCAAACCTGAGAAGTCAACTTGCACAATCGATTGCTAGCCCAACGGTTGTAAAGCAAGAACCAATCAAAGATCCACGTAAACCAACAGGACCGGCACGTATCTAAAATGGCACAAGAAGAACAATTATTCAAGGCAACCGGTAAACTACAACGTACCACAATTGTAAAGGACTTGCGTCCGTTACGAGATCACGTTATTGTTACTGAAATGAATTTCGAAGGCCGCAAACTTAGTAGCGGTATTTTACTGCTGGGTGACGACGGATCCACAGCAGGTATTCGCCCACGTTGGGCAAAAGTTTTTCGAATTGGTCCAGAGCAAAAGGACGTTTCGATTGGGCAATGGGTTTTAGTTGAGCACGGTCGTTGGACCCGGGGACTTAAAGTTGAGATGAATGGAGAAACTTTCATTGTACGACGAGTAGATCCTTCGTGTATAATTGGGGTACAAGACAACGAACCCGATTACGATGATACCATTTCGTCAGCAATTCAAGCTCAACGTAAAACGAGAGACTAATGAAGTGTAATACTTGTAGACAAGAGTACTCGCCTCGGTGTGACTATAAACAAGGGCGGTGCCCTCATCATCCATCACTTTGGTCACTAATTAAAAAGTGGTGGAATTCGTGATAGATGTTTCAAGCTGGACTCGAGAAGAGGCCACGGCGTTCTTAAAACGTGCGGGATTACTTAAAAGAACACGAGTTATCGAAGGTGATGAAAGAGAACGAGTATTCACAATGCTCGCTCTTGTTCCGTCTACAGAAAGTAACAATCAACGATTCTGGACTGAAACTTGGGTAGTAGGTGACATTACGTACGACCATACTACAGGCGAGGGTATTGACGAACTAACGGAGACTTTAAAAGATGAGTGACGGGGGAAAGGGCGATAGCCCAAGACCATATAGCGTGAGCCAAGAGGAATTTGGCAATAACTGGGATCGTATCTTTGGCAAAAAGAAAGAAACAAAAGCAGTTGAAAAGCCCGACTGCTATTGCTATAATTGCAACAAAGATTACACAGAACCGGGACAAGTAATACCATACGTTTATTCACGCATGATTGTCTGTCCCGAATGCGGCAATAAGCGTTGCCCACATGCAACCGACCATAACCTTGCTTGCACAGGCAGCAATGATCCGGGTCAACCAGGAAGTAGATATTAATGATTAACTCAATTTGGACTGAAAAGTATAGGCCAGACACCGTGGATGGTTACGTGTTTGCAGATGAAAGTCAAAAGAACACAGTAGAATCGTGGATCCGTGAAGGAACTATCCCGCATATCTTATTAAGTGGAAGTCCGGGTGTGGGTAAAACTACCTTAGCAAAATTGTTAATTAAGGCACTAGACGTTGATGAGTACGACATTCTATATGCAAACGGTTCCAAAGAAGGTCGTAAGATTGAGTGGGTTGACAAGCTAATCAACTTCTGTAGCACAATGCCATTTGGTAAGTTCAAGGTTGTACTAGTTGACGAAGCTGACTACATGAACCCAAACAGTGTACAGCCTGCATTACGCAACCTTATGGAAGAGTATAGTGCTAGCGTTAGGTTCATCTTAACTTGTAACTATCCTAATAGGTTGCTACCAGCAATCCACAGTCGTTGCCAAGGTTTCCACATTGACAAAACTGACAAAACTGAATTTACTGCAAGGGTTGCGACTATCCTAGTCACTGAAAGTGTTGAGTTTGACCTTGACACACTAGACAGCTACGTTACTGCAACTTACCCGGACTTGCGTAAATGTCTAAACTTGCTACAGGCAAATTCAACAACAGGTAAGCTTATGCCCCCAGGTGCAAACGACAAGGGAATGAGTGATTGGAGACTTGACGCTGTAAAAATGTTTAGGAACGGAAAAATCCGCGAAGGTCGGTTAATTATCTGTACACAAGGCAGCGCAGATGATATTGACGGAGTATTCCGTTGGATGTATGATAACCTGGACTTATGGAGTTCCACTCCCGAAGGTCAAGACGAGGCTATTCTTGCAATCCGCAAAGGCATGGTTAACCATGGACAAGTTGCAGACGCTGAAATTAACCTTAGCGCAACATTAGTAGAACTAACTCAAATCGAACAATGAAAAACCAAAACATTTATCTTGTAGCACATTACGTAATGAAACCTCGCCCGGGCGTTAAAACTAACGTCAAGGGCTGGATGGAAGATTCGAGTAACCTTCAATACGACGAGAGCGTAGAGATCACCAGGGGACTAAAGAAGAATAGTAATACTGCAAAAATTATTCTTAACTTCTCAAACAAGACCGTTGAACGCAATGGGTTTAACAGTGACCGAGATTTTAAAAGTTTCTTTAAATACTTCTTTGAAGGTTACCACCAATATATGACCGCTGTTATGAAAAACCTTGATCCTGCGTTCATGGAAGAAATTGTTAGCGAGCTAGAAGCTGAGCTAAAGGCGAAAGAAGCACAGCAGCCTCAGGAAGAAGTTGCTGGATAAATATTCATATGAATCCTAAGTTGCTCAAGGCCATGAAGGCCAAACAAAAACGACCAGTTGACCCAAATGCACCACCGCGTCCTAACCTAATGACGCATAATGTTAAAATTCGAACAATGGAGCAAGCAATGGCCGAAATGGAGCAACAGTTACAAATTGCAACAATGCGAGTCGAAGCACTTGAGCGTAAGCTACAAAACCAGACTGCATACTTGCAAGGTGTACACGATGTAGTCTCAAAAATACGAAAGTAATACTCTAGTACTACGTTTACAGAATGTGGCTTTTTAGCCACATTTCTTTTGCGATTTGCCCAAAAAAGGCTCCTACTATATAATAGATACATAGAGTAAACAAACAGGAGCTGAAATGTCAAACAAAGAATGGATAGTCGCAGTTTACAAGCGTGATCGTCGTTGCAAAGCTGGCGAGCGTTTTGTTACTAGGTACCCATTTTCAGGCATGGATCGCGAAGCTGTTGAGCGCGAACTTCGTGGACTTACTGCCCAACTTTACCCTAAGAAAGACGGTTGGCGCTTCGATGTGCAGGAGCGTTATATGACTGTTACAAACCTAATGACGGGCAAGCCTGTAGAAATCGAAGCAGATACGCCCTGGTGTTGCAACCCTGCCAGCGAAACTTACTGGAGCATGTAATACCCAAGTATTGCAAATTCTGGTTGCCCAGAAATAGGCATCCTGCTAAAATACTTGTATTGTAAACATAACGGAGCAAACGATGAGCAAGATCCAAGAAGTCAATTCCGCAATCATGTTTGGCGATTTCACTAACGAACAACTGGATAGCGTGATCCAAGCAGTGAAGTACCGTCGAGCTCAAATCACCAAAACCAACGTTCGCAGTTTCTGGAATGGAGATTCGGTAAAGTTTGTTCATCCCAAAACTGGCCGCGTCCACGTTGGTGTGGTTGCTAAAGTTAAAATCAAGAACATTACTGTTCGTGAAGGCAACACTAACTGGAACGTGCCCGCTAACATGCTGACTGCCGCTTAACATGGAATACTTGTTTCTACTTAACCTAGTCTTTGCTGTAGTGTGCTGGCATTGGGCTACACGATCATTTAACGAAGGCGCAGGTCATGCAGGGTGGTTTAACATTTTTGCAAGTGCAATCAATGCGGCGGCATTTGCAAGCAATTTTTTTAAATAATCATGAAATCTTTTGACCTCCGCGAAGTGCTCGCTGTGGCTTGTGCAATTTACCGTTCTAACGGTAACAAGGTTGTAAAATTTAACGAGGACAAAATTCCCACTAGTAAGGACGTAATTGCCGCGCACTTCATTAAGGGTGAGTTGGTTGAAGTTACCGATGCCGATCGCGCTAGTGGCGAAGAAGTACTAAACAATATTCAACACCGTTCGCTGATGATGCAAATTGCCAATCGCAAGCAGGGTTCGTTTGTTGATAATGTAACGCAAATTTTGCAAGCCGATAAAGTTCCAGCTAATAGACTAGGATTTGTTGTTTGGGCACCCAAGATTGCAGAGTCCATTCGACTTGAAGACCAACAGAAACTAGACCTTGCCCAATTGGCATTAACTAGCAATTACATTGGTGCTGTTGGTGATAAGATCACTGTGAACTTTACTCCTATTAGAAATCGTTTCTCTAGGGAGTATAATTGCTACCGATGCTTTGGGCACGACGACCACGGAAACCTAATCGGTTTCCTTAGCAAAAAAGAGCTCACTGGTAAGATAGTCGGGCGTGTTAAAACTCAAGAAGTAAGCAAGTATAATAGCGGTGGCAAAGTAACTTATATTAACTATGTCAAGGAAGCTAAATGACTGAAGTAACTTGTAAAAATTGCAAGAATAACATCTCCAGCTGGTACGTTCGAAATTTTTCTAATAGCTGTTGGTGGCGGTGTGGACTCCCTGAAAATTATGAGACCGAGAAGTTCAACCCTGTAGATGGAAAGAAGTCTGGTGGCTACTACAATAGCTGTGGGATGGCTAGGGGTATCGCAGGTATTTGCGGGAAAGAGGGACGACATTGGACTCCTCGATCCAAGGATGGCATTTTTACTTTGCTTAAACGAATCTAAAATGCACGATCGAGATAAGGTTTGGCGCACAGCAGATGGTCGTGGCATTCCAGTTAAGGATATGCAACTCGGCCACCTAGTTAATGTTATTAATTGGGTCTTGGATAACCCAGAAAGTTATCCACGGTCAATTTTAACTTTAATGGTTGCTGAAGCAAACTATCGCAAATTGTTTCTGTTTGCTGAAGGCAAGGACTACCCTCAGCAAGTTGGGCGACGGTGGAAGGTCATTAATGCAAAAACAGGGGCAGGTAATATCGAAAAACCTCCTGCAGACTACATCGAAGCTGTCAAAGAAAATGCAGCCTATCAAACTATGAGCAAACGTACACAAGACAAGCGTAAAAAGGAACAGCAATGATTCCCGAAGATCACAAGACTGCCATTATCACCAATGGTTTGCACTTTATGCGAAGCATTACTGAAGCCTACGGTAACGAGCAAGGCTTGGAACTGTGGGAACAAATTGCAAGTGTTCTTGGCCCCGATGTTAAAGGGCAGATCTTTTTCGCAATGATCACTGGTACTTACAATGATCGAATTTACCTCAAAGGTATTAATAGCAATCACGTTAGTAACGCTGTGGCTTGCATTAAAGAAATTCGTAACTGGAGCGGACTAGGTTTAAAAGAAGCCAAGGACATGTACGATCGCCTGTGTGACCGTAGTGTGTACTCGCCCGGCTTACCTAGTCAAGAATCGTTTAAAGTTCGTCACGAAGATTACCACAAAGCCGTTGCAGGGTTGCGAAACGTAGGCTTTACTGTATAATACGTTACAGGAGAAATATCATGGGACTACCGAGAGAAGTTGAGTTAACAAAAGATGGTGGATTTTACTACCGGGCGCAAGTATTTAGGCACCTAACAACCTGGTCTGTATTCCCGTTTGTCTTGGTTGCGCTAGTGGTTGCAATTTGCAATCCGTTTTGGTTTAGGGATAGTTTTTTCCACTTCGTTGAAAAACAAGTAAACAATTTCTCTAGGTGGCGTAACTACAAGATGTACGGAATTTATCTGGGATGTGACCCAAAACTGTGGCACACATTAAAGGATGATAATAGTAGTGGTGATGAATACGAAGTTGCACAATCACCGTAATGTAGTACTCTAGTATTACATTTTTAAATGTGGCTAAAAAGCCACATTTTCGTTTCAGTTTGCCCAAAAAAGAACTCTTTGCTATAATAGATACATAGCGTAACAAAACAGGAGCAAGAAATGGGCATTAAAGAAAAGATCATTGAGCTGTACAAGCAAGGTCTTGAAGATTCCGAAATTGCTTCTACCTTAAAGATTGATGAAAGCTTTGTTGCAGATGTAATTGACGCTTACGAAGGAGTTTAACATGAGCTTTTTGACCCGCGAGCAACGATACACAATGCTCTGCGCTATCAAGCGTGGTGCCCGTGAAGGTAGCCCGTTGACTGCTGAAGAAGAACAGTTCATCCAGGACTATGCTATGGAAAAGTTGACCGAGATCTTGCAAGACCCTGAGATCATGGCTGTGTTCAAACGTATGAAGGACCGCTGAAATGCTTAAAGAAACTTTCAAGTATTTGCAGTTTACAATTGAAAAGCACGTCGGCGGCGCCCAAAGTGTTTATCGTGCAGTTGACGAAAAGGGTAACACCGTTACTTCTTGCACCAATCTTGCTTACTTGAAAAAAGAACTGCGGGGTATGAAATGACCAAATACTTTCACATCGTCCAAGTCCACCCCGTAGAAAACGGTCAGCCTAACTTGTATAAGGTTGTTCACGAGGAAGAGTTTCTAACAGAAGCCGGAGCACAGAAGTGGATTGAGTTGTATGGGGCAACATACAATGAAACAGGTGATGGATATAAGGCTGTCTACCGTGGTCGGGTCAACGATGCCACAGGAGAATTAGAATGAACGAACGAGTTAGAGAACTTGCTCTACAGGCTGGCATGACACAATATGTGGCAGCAGAAAACAAATATCTAGAAAAGTTCGCCGAGTTGATTGTTCGGGAATGTGCTGAACTTAATAGAAAACAATCCTGGGATCTTACTGGTGTAATTATTGATGTTGAGGAAAGCACTGGTTTTGACGAAGTGTGCATGAACACTGTAAAACGTGTAAAGAATTATCTAGCAGGTAACGACTTGCTAAAGCATTTCGGAGTTGAAGAATGAACCAACGAATTCGAGAACATAACCAACATCTCAGGCAAAAATTAAAAGCAATTGCGGACGAGTGTTTTAGTGTGTCGCCTGATTGGAATGAACTGATGTTATTCTTAGAATTAGGAAGTGAGGTCTTGTCTAAAGATGCTGATGAGTGGTATGAAAAGACTTTGTGGGAAGAAAAGAAATGAACGAACGAATTAAAGAACTTGTCCGCGAATGTGGTGGATATGCTAAAGATGATGATGGGGGCGAAACTAAAATTGCAGTTTTAATTGGGAAAGATGTGGAAATGTTCGCCGAGTTGATTGTTAGGGAATGTTTAGGATGTTGCGAACAAGTTATCAGTGATCCTGTTCCCGAAAGTGTAGACACTTGGTTGAACGGTGGCGAACAATGTATCCAAGAGATTAAGGAACATTTTGGAGTTGAAGAATGAAAGTATCCAATCTACGCAAAATCACAGACCCGACTACATTCGAACCAAGTGTAGTAGTGGATGTAGAAATACCACGAATGACCTTATACGAACTAACTCTAATGAAAGAGGACATTCGTAAAGACATTATCTATACAATCGGAGCAGAGTTATTGGAACAGATTGTTGTTCAAATGGGTATGACCGATGAACAAAAGAAAGACCTAATCAAGGACTTGCTAGGAGTTCAAAAATGATTTGGCCGTTTAAGAAATCCAAATCCGAAGAAACAAAATTTGAATACCGAGTCATTGACTGGACTAAGGTCACTACCGTTGAAGATGTTGTTAATATTCTCAGCAACATTGGACTTACTCGCAGGGTCAAAGTTGGCAAGATTGAATGGGAAGATCCAAAGTGGAGTCGACTTCTTGGCGATAAAATCTATACAGAAACTTGGACCAAGTATGGTTGGAAAGATAGTGAGGAAAAGGAATGACACCAAATCCTAAAATCCGTGAACTGATCGTGAGTATGGGCATTGTTCCCGAAAGCGAACACTATGACATTGCCGAGAGAGTGATTAAACAATGCGTAGATATTGCCCGCCAATACGATGAACCAAAAATGAGTGGACCTGGTATGATTATTGCTGGCATGATTGAAACACATTTCGGAGTTGAATAATGACTGCAATCGTAAATTTGTGTATCGTACTGATGCCCATCATCGTCATGGGCCTGGCAATTCTGTTGAAGGATGGGTTTTAAAATGGACTACCGCTTCATTGGTTGGTGCCGTGAAGGCAACAGCGACAAAGTGTGGGTTTGCATTCAACTTAATGGCGACCGCTGGGGCGGTTCATTTGCCACAGTGTGGGGGCGGAGAGGTAAAAAGCTTCAGCACAAAGTAATCGAGCACAGCAATAACTGGGACATGGAAAAGCTCGAATCGTCGAAGGTTAAAAAAGGATACAAGTCAATTGAAAAGTTTGACTTGGAAAAGGTGTACCCAGAATTTGAACAAGACCTTGAGGCGACTGCACTATGGGCAATGTTGAAAGTTTAAAGCCACTATACTTGCCATGCGGTGGAGTTGCAGAATTTGACGAGGGTGCAGGGTACGGCCATCGTTGCTGGGACTGTATGGCCGTAGTGGGCAGTATTGGAATGCCGCGCTCTTGCAAGCACGAAATGGACAAATATGAAAAGGTGCTGCCTGCTCTCGGCAGTAAAGTTAAGTGGGATTATAATAAGGGTTGCGAGGCAGAAACATGAGCAAGAGATTCTGCACAGCATACGATCAAGGCGCTGTCGCTAAAGCGAATGGATGGGAACGTAAGTCTCCTTATACTAAGCGGCTAGATGAAGCATATTGGTATGCTGGGTACGATGGTATTGAATACTACGAGTTTGATAGTTTCCGCAAGAACAACTGGCGTAAAATCCAAAAAGAACTTAAGTCCCAATTAGGGTACAGCCGAATCGGATTAAACAACATATGACCCCAACAGACTTAATTGATCGTGAACTTAACGTAGGCGACTATGTGGTATTCCACAACAACATCTACGAAGTTCGCGGTCTAGGGAAAGCGCACCCCTCCAGCGGTAAGGGCTATGTTAAGATAATGCTAATCAATCCCAGCAAAACTACTCGTCCTGTAAACAAGCACAGTGGAGAGCTTTGTAAGCTAGATCCGCAAGAAGTTACGTTCTGGGCACTAAAGAAAGGTTATCGATGAACGAACAGATTAAACAACTCATGCTCAAAGCAGGATATGCTGCACCAGAACTTGCTGGCCGTGCTCAAGTTCTTGCTGAGTTGATTGTGGGGGAATGTGCCCATTTAGTCGGCGGTTATACTAAAGAAAATGAGTTTGGCACCGATGTAAAAGAAGCATACGAAGAAATCACAAAACATTTTGGAGTTGAAGAATGACCAAGGCCCGTAATCTTATGTATCGCCCGCAGGACTTGCCCAAGCGTTTTACTATTAAAGAACGTCTCAAGTACGGCGCATCCGCTAATTACAACTTTGTAAACCGAGTCAAGTGGTATCCTGCAGGCTGGGGATTTAACAAAAAAGTACTTGGCGGGATTCACAGCCGACTACACTACCTTGCTTGCCATGCGCCAGGGCCAGTCACAAAACGCTGGGCACAGGCGTATGACAATTTTCAAGCCAAGCACTTTGGCAGTAAGGGTAAGGCCAGTATGCGTTACCTAAATACATGGTCCTGCCACAGTTGGATGTAATATGGGTTACAATAGAGTTTATACTTGGCGCAAGGACGAAAACGAAGAGGCTGGTGCCGGAGGATTCGAGCCTGCAGACATTCTCTGCCAACTGTATAATGATCCCGGTATGCGTACTCGAGTCTTAGACAAAGACGACTTAAAAGGTATGGCACCGTGGTATCTGTGCAGTTTACTCAACGAAGTGTATAGAGCTGGCCGAGAAGATGCCATGGCAGACCTTAGACATGTGTTGGGAATTAAATAATGTCCCTCTACACTCAAGCAAAATATGGGCGAGGAAGGCATCGTAACAAAGTAGTAGGTCGGCGAAAAAGTCGTGCTACCACAAGCCACAGTACCTTTGTTAAATGGAAGTGTGCAACTTTTCCTGAAGAGTACAATCCCAACGATTGGTACAAAGTCTACGTCTACGATCGCTTGTGCAATATGGTCGAAAGTCGCCCATGGTGCCCTAAGAACTATGTAGGAGCATACAACCGAGAAATTGATAAGATAAGTGCCCGTGGCCGTTGCCAGAAACACAGAACAAACAGGACAGGACGATGAATGTAAGCAAAGAAAATACGTTCAGGGCCTTAAAGGACGAGACGTTGATCGTTGATTCTTGGCTTTGTAGGGTTGGGTGGCATCGTTGGGAAGTGTGGAGCAGGCCTTATATCCCTAATGGAGGGAAATACAATCTCCAAGATAGTAGTTGTGCCTGCTGCGGCATGATCCGTGTTAGAAAACTTAAAGATCAAAATGGACATAGTGTATGAACATCGAACACGAAAATACTGCCAGGGCTCTTAAGGACCAGCCATTGTTTGCAACAAGACAGTGGATGTGCCGCTTCGGAATCCATACTTGGCTACACTGGTCCGAACCTGTTAAAACTCGTCGTGGCGCATACGATTATGTGGAGCAATACCGCAAGTGTGGATGTTGTGGGTATGCATCGCGTAGACAATTAAGTAAGGATTAATATGGGGAACCAAACTGAATATTTTGAAAAGATCGGCTACAATGCCAAGTACTCAATTGGCGATCGTGTTTTTGGAAGATATGGTAAAATCCCATTTATTGGAAGTGTGGGAAATGACCGTTTGGTTTCGGAAATTACAGGTCCGGAAGTAACTGTCCATTTGGACTTACCCATGCAGACAGAAAATGGCATTCGTAGTATAATTGTAGTTAAGCACAAAGACATCAAACTTTTGAAAAGGTACGACGATGATCCTGGGGTATCAGGAAGAACTACTAGAAGTAAACGGTGAGTACGACTACCATAGTCGGTCATACCATTTTACGCCAATCAAAGAAACGCCACGTGGTGCTATTGCTACAGCAGCTATGATGCTATGTAAGGAGTGCAGGACTGTTATTAAATCGATGGGCGGTGGCGGTACCCGTTGCTATTGCTTAAAGTGTTATGATGCACTAAAACTGTTTGACTTTGCAGAAGGTCATACACACACTATTTTGGAGAATTAAATGATTGAAATGCGTTGGTATGTGCCTGTAGAAGGCGAAAAGGTACTACAGTATAGACAAATGGTGGACAAAACAATTTACGCTCATGCCGCAACTAATGCACTAAGCCGAGACTTTATTGCACATGGGCACCGACACATGGAATGGAGCGACTGGAAGGACGTTCCTGTCATTGCCGAACGAGATCCGAGCTATCCATGACACTTACCTACTACAAAATCCGTAACAAAAATAACCCCGAGTTGTTCCGCAAAGCCGATGGCACTTGGAACGGTTCTGGTAAGGTGTACGACACACTAGGCAAGTTACGTGCAATCATCACTCAACACATGAACAGTACTAGCGACTATTATCGTGGCAAAATCCAAGACTGGGAAATTGTTGAGTTTGAGGTGCGTGTCAAAGAAGTCAAGCAACTTGTCGACATTGTGGACAAGAAAAAAGTTTGGGAGTTACTGAAAAAATGAACTTTCGATTCTGGCTCCGCGAAAAGTGGTATGAGCATCTTGCCGAACTAGATAGCCTTGGTATCAAGTGCGAATACGATATTAAACATTACTTCAACAAATACAAATGGTGGTTAAAGCGTGAGTACCAATACCAGCAAAAAAACAGTATTCTATAAGAAAGAAGGGCGCAAATATGTGCCCGTCTATGAATACGACCAAGAGCTAATGGACGCCTTCCCCAGAGGTACACACATTGTAATTTGTTATCCCGGGGGCAACAGTCGCAGATACAGCATCGACCCCAACTACGCTGCTATGATTGCAGCAGGCCGAGTCGCCGAGGATGCAATTAGTCGGGTTATTATGCAGGCCACTGAGATCCGTAGGCAGCAACGAAGCGATAAAGGAACCCCACTAACTCCTAGTCAAAAAGCTGCATGGGATAAACTTGTTGAAGAGTTTGGTCCGGATGCTAAACAATTAGAATGGCCTAGTGTGCGCGAGTGTGCTGAGGCTGGTGTTAAGGCTATGCAGGAAGAGGCTGAGAAGCTAATGCAACATGAAGCAGTCCGCCAAGCATACGAGCATTTTTTAATGGTTTGTGAATTAACTAAGGAGCATAAAAATGGGTCTTGACCAATACGCATATGTAGCCACTAAAGCCGGAGAACGCGATGAATATTACGACGGTGAAGGTGAATTTATTGACGGAGAGTGGGTAGTTCCGGGCAAACAAAAGCCACGTGAAATTGCTTATTGGCGCAAACATCCTAACCTGCAAGGGTGGATGAGAAAACTTTGGGAAGCTAAAGGCAACTCAGGCGAGTTCAATGGCGACGAGCTAGAACTTACACGGGAAGATATTGATGCATTAGAACAAGATGTGCTAAACAACCAACTTCCTTTAACGAGTGGATTCTTTTTTGGTAACCCCAGCGACGAGTACTACAAGAAGGAAGATCTTGAATTTGTCAAGAATGCTCGAGCAGAGTTGTTCTGCGGACTTAAAGTGTTTTATAATAGCAGTTGGTAAGGAGAAATAATGCCCACAGTATATACAGAAGTAGAAGTAGACGTATCGTTAGACGACTTTGATGACTACGATTTAATTGAAGAACTCGAGCGCAGAGGCAAAGGGTTTGAGGTTAATAGTAAAACTCCGACAGAGTTGGTAGAGAAAATTCACGATCTCCGACGAACTGGACGAGATTATCAACGTGAGCTAGATGAGCTCATTTATGTAACCATTGGACGTATTGTATGAAGGACAGTGTGATCTTAGTTGACTGCGATGGTGTATTGCTTAATTGGGAATACGCCTTTGACGTCTGGATGCAGCAACACGGTTTTCAAAAAATTCCGGGAGGTGACCTAAACTACAATATTGGTAAGCGTTATGGCATTGACGGCACACAAGGCAAGAAGCTGATTAAAATGTTTAACGAAAGTGCCGCAATTGGGTTCTTGCCACCCTTGCGAGATGCTATGCACTACGTTAAACGTCTACACGAAGAATTTGGGTATGTATTTCACTGTATCACAAGCTTAAGCACGGACCCTAGTGCCCAAAAGCTGCGAGAAATGAACTTGGCTAAGTTGTTTGGTGATACAGTATTTGAGAAAGTTGTTTGCCTAGACACAGGCGCGGATAAAGACGAAGCATTAGCTCATTACAAAGATACAGGCTGTTGGTGGATTGAGGACAAGTATAAAAATGCCGAACTCGGTCACAAGTTAGGATTGAATTGCTTGCTTATGGAACATGGGCACAACATGCACTATTACCACAACGAAATTCCAATTGTTAAAACATGGAAAGAGGTATTTGAAAAGATTACTTCTACTTAATTGAACAATTGTTGATACAATGAAAGAGTTGGTGTGAATCCCAACTCTTTTCCACTTTATTAAACCACAACATTGCTTGCTCAATACCTATGTCTAGTGCATTGTTGTTTTGCGGTAAAATGTTTGCAACCTCAGCATTACCATTCATATACATATTACGAGGATAAAATCCCAAATAACAGCACGGATAGATTTCGCCGGTAGCAGTTACATATATTGAGCTCATGGCTTTACTTTCGCAACTTATCTTAGAAGGCGGAAGTGTAATTTGCCTGTTGCTGTCTACTGCTTCAAACCTTATCCACAAAATCTTTTCAAAATCCGTTGGCTGGGTATGAATTCCAATGCTGTGCGTATGTTTGCCTTTTTGATCAAACACCGGAAAGGCGTCTCTGCCGTGATCCACTAATTCAAAATTAAAAAACCCTAGTGAGTCTGACAGGCTACGGCATTCTTCAACTTGATGCTTATTATGATTAAATTTAATCATCTTCCATGTAGCCTTGCCGCCGGCATTAATAAAAGATTTTGCATTTTCGATTACTGTATCAAACCTAGTTTGCTGTCTATATAGGCTATGTGTGTCTGATAGACCGTCTATTCCAAATATTACATGCACACCAAGTTTTGCTAACTTAACCCAAAATTCCAATGGTTTGGTTCCACCATTGGTGCTTATTTTAATGTTTAATCTTGGATTCGATTCACGGAAATACTCAATGATCTCTATTCCATCTCGCGCCGTTACAAAATCACCCAGGTTCCCGTTGATGTGGATGATCTCAAGCTGTGTTAGAAATGTAGGCGTAAAAATTTTCTTGTATCGTGACTGGGAAACATTAAAATAAGAGATCGGAACAGCACACGTCTGAACTCCAGTCACCGGCTATGATCTCGTATGCCGTCTTCTGCTTGAAAAA